>OHPK01000615.1_pt1 | contig 17788 bp, 12 predicted proteins | sample 1577661 | NCBI WGS metagenome assembly OHPK01 (sample SAMEA3879556, study PRJEB24766) | human gut metagenome | biome: human-associated habitat; feature: feces | place: USA | collected 1985/1987
GTGGCGTTCGCAAAGCGCATCGCGCATTACGACGGTATACTCACGGTGCACCCGCGCGCGTGCAGCAAAGTCGCTCTCGGATATCCGCTCATTTCCAAGCCGCATATAGAACTCGCGCTCGACGAAGTGGTGGAGATAATGAAAGAGAGCGGCGTCCGAACGGAATATTCGCATCTCATTTTCGTCGGAAAGACCTCGTGGAAGAGTCTTGACCCGATGCTCGAAAAATTCCACCGCCTCAACGAGGAGGGATGCGCCGTCGCTTACGACAATTATTCTTTCACTTACGGCGCGTCCGTCATCACGGTGGTTTTGCCGCCGTGGTATATGGCATTGCCCGAGACCGAGCGAAAAAAACCTTTCAATATGTTCCGTCTGCGGTTTATGACCAATCTCACCAAACTCGCGCTAGGCATAGATTTCTGCGATTTTACGGTGGCCTACGTTTCGCCCGACCCATCTCATAAGAAATACGAGGGCAAGACCGTGTCCGAGTGCGCGCGGGAAGAGGGACTGTCCGATTTCGATATGTACATCAAACTCGTGGACCTCAGCAAGGGGCAGGGCAGGCTGTATCTCGGGAAATATTACAACGACGACATAATACGCCGCCTTATGGAGGACGATTTGTCGGTGTTTATGACGGACGCCTGGGTGGAAGAGGCCGGCACGCAGAACGGAGCCGCCTTCCAGGGTTTTCCGTATTTCCTGGTGAGAGCGAAACAATACGGAATTCCCGTGGAAAAGGTAGTGCGCAAGATGACCGGTGCCACGGCGGAAAGGTTCGGAATAAAGAAACGCGGCACACTTGCGGCGGGCAATTGCGCGGACGTCACGGTGTTTGACTTCGACAATATGAAAGTCGAGCCGACCGTGCCCGATTTTGCGCCGCAGGGAATCCGTCACGTTATGGTAAACGGCAAGTTTGCCGTCCGTGACGGTGAGTTCCTGGCCGCACGTGCAGGCGAAATAATACTGAAAAAATAAACTTTCTCTGGAGGGCGGAAAGTGAAGGAAAAAATCAAGAAAATTTGGGGTGTTGTGAAGGCGATGTGGTATAAGCCGCTTCCCGGAAGATTCCTCACGCTCAAGGAAGCGGGCGCTTTCGGAATTTACGCGCTTGGCAACAGTTGGATTTACAACAGCGTTCTGCTTGTCGTTGCGGTTACACAAATTCCGTATTTCTACGAAATCCCCGCCGTGCACGGTTACGTCATTTACATTCTCGGAACGTTGATAACGGCAATATTCACTCCCATTATCGGAAACGCAATGGAAAAAAAGCGTACCAAGTGGGGACGTTACAAGCCGTATATATTGTTCTCGTTGCCGGCGCTGTCTTTGGTTACTATGCTGGCGATGTGGATTCCTCAGTACGATAACGTGACGAGCACTATAATTTACGCGTATGTGGCGTGCGTGCCTTCCATTGCAATAGCCGTGTTTGCAAACAATATGTATCAGACTATGCCCAACGTCATAACCCCCAATCATCAGGAGAGGGCGGACATTATGACACCTGTGGGGCTTTTGGTCGGGTTTGCCCCAACCATTATGAACATAATCGCAGGTCCCATCAGGTCGGCTTACATAGACAAAGGCCAAGAGTATATGGCGATGCGTATAATCGGGCTCATCAGTGTAATTTTGGGCGCGATATGCATTATGTTCATAGTCAAGGTCAAGGAAAGAGTCTATGAGTTGGAAGTCGCGCCCGACATTGCATTTGCCGACAATAACGTAAGTGGTTCGGAGGAATCCGCAGAGAACGGCGCGTCGTCCGAGGTCGGCAGTTCGACTGTTTTTGCCGAAGCAAATGCCGTTGCGTCCGTTTCAAGTAGTGAAACTTGTGAGGATGTCGAATCGATGCCGCCTGTCGCCTCTGCGACTGATGCAACGGTTCAGGTAATTCCCGCACCCGTTAAGAAAGGTAATGCGCTCAAGGATTTCTTCGGTCTTCTCGGCAACAAACCGTTACTTATTCTGTTTCTTGCACTGATATTCGGTTCGCTCAAGGAGTTTTACGCACAATTCCGACTGCTCATCATTCAATTGCGCTTTTCCTCTGATGTCACTACGGCTCTCGATATAATGGGGTTGCCTAATACGATAATAGGCTTTGCAAGTACGGTGGCAATGCTGCTACTGCCTATTGTCACGCGCAAGATGAACAAGAATCATATAATCATTATGTTCACAAGTCTCGGAATGGTAGTTTGTGCGATTCTGGGATTTGTCGGCATCGAGAATATTCCTATCGGAACGACCTCCGCTGTGGTTCTTACCATTCTTTTCTTCATTGCCTGCATCAATCCTACATATCTTCTTGTCCCGGTTATGCTCGGCGAAATCGCGGATTATCAGCAGACCAAGAACGGTAAGAGGTATGAAGGATATTTGCAAAATTACATTTTTACAATACCTGGTGTATTTACTCAGATTGCTATGTTGCTGGCGTGGATATGGCAATCGGCAATAGGGTTCGAACCGGCACAGATTTCCAAGGATATAAAGGAGTTGCATTTCGTTGCGGAATCTACCCGTGCAATTGCAAACGAGTGGTTCAATGCTGCATTCTTGTTGTCTGCGGCCAGCGCAGCCTTGATGATAATCATATTGTTTTTCTATCCGCTTACAAAGAAAAAGAGTGCCGAAATCACAGCGAAATTGCAGAGTGAAGCCGCGAATATGGATGAAATGGGAGAGGGCAACAAAGAGGAATTCGAAGCCACGGTGAACGCGGAAATCGCTGACGGTTCCGCAGACGCGGAGAATGTCGCAAACGAGAGCGATTACGAGGCGAATTCGGGCGTCGAAGAGGAATCTGCCGACGACAAAGACGTGGGCGACAAACCGGACGAAGGCGAATAGTACCCGCGGAACTTTCCGATGCGCTCGGGCTTGACAGTTTCTATCACGAGGCAGTCAGCGGCGAATACAGATTCATTATCCCTGACAGCGTTGAGGACTAAGCCGACGAGCACCCCGAATACGGCGGAATGGCGGATTATTCGACTTACCGTGCCGGTATGATAGACTGGCTCGAGAGCCTGTCGCCAGCGAAATAACGCCTTCGCCGACTGGTATGAGTATATACGGCTGGAGTGCGGCGGCGAAGTCCAATCGGCAACCTCTGCTTGGGAAACATTATAAAATAAAACAGAACCCCTCGGTACCGCCCGAGGGGTTTTAATGTATTTTTTTCGGTCTGCGCAATTCGGTTGAAGTTTCGTAAGATTGGTGACCTATTTCTTCTATTCGGAACGTAGTTCTTGAAAAAATGCGTTCATCTGTTATAATTTGGTTGCTGAAGGATACTAAAATGACTATGGGAAAAAAGTTTTCACAGATACACATAATTCCGTTCGACATAGGACTGGCGTTTGTCGACGTTTTGGCTGTCGATAATACCAAAAATCTTTTGTTTGCACAAGAGTTTATTCAGACACTGTCGGAACGGGTGAACGCACCCGGTACAGGAATCGAGGTGTACGACAATCTTGAAATAACTTATTCCGACAAGACGATTATCAAGTACTCATTCAAGAACAAGGAAATTGCCGAAGATACGATTTGTTATGCGCGATTGAAAGAAAATCTGTATTGCTACATTCTCACCAGTGGAGTGGCTGTTTTTGTACTGGCGGACATAGGTGGTCGTGCTATAGACCCCGTGCGGGCAGAATTATCCGCTTACAGCCCTGCGTTGATGGCAAATTATCAGAAGAAAATCAGTCAATCCGCAATACTTAACAAGTTTGACGGAATACTGACATCCGAGAAAAAGTTGATGCTGGAATTCAGAAAATTGTGTTGGAGTGTAGTCGGGGAAATCTCGCGAAAGATAAAAACACACCTTGTTAGAAAATTTTCTTCAAATCTGAATTACAAAGCCGAAGGGCTGTCTTACGTGCTGACGATATACGTGTTTGACAAAGGCGATTTGTCGGAACGAGAATTGGAATGTCTTATGTTTTCGTCGGTTTTCGGAAGGGTGGCGGACAAGAAAAACTGGCCGATTATCAACGAGCATATTCTTTCTTCCGAAGTGGAAGTAAACGAAGCGGATATAGAGACGGTCGGCAAGTCAAAAGTGTATTTCTCTTGGACCGGCGTTGCCGTAGTGTGCAATGACGATATTCGTGGCTATGAGTGCATAGCCGAGTCCGAAGTGCTGAACGCGCTCGTTAAGGCCGAAATTTACGTGCAATCGCGGTGGTTCGTTGCAGATAACTCTATGGATAACGTTAATAAAAGTATGAAACTGTCGATGGAGTCGTTGCAGAGAATAGAAAGTCTGATGGAGTTTTCACAGGCCGAGTTGGACAACGAGATAAGCGCCAATATGAATACTATGTACAAGAACGTTCTTGAAAAAATAATCAGGACGTCGCAGGTGCGCAATCTTTACGGATCGGTTGTCAATCAGATACATACTCAGAGAAAAATCAGAGAGGCTCACTATCAAGACAGGCAGAGAAAGAACAGATTCGTCGCCAATTTGTTTCTTGCGGTTTTCACAGCTTCGTCACTGTTTCAGGCAATATTGGACATAATTGAAAACACATCGACCGTACGTACCGTACTTATATTTGTTGCGGCATTGATAGTTGCAATCGGAATGGTCATTTTCGATTATAAAAACAAGTAGGAGAAGCAATGAAGAATATCCTTATAGTTGTAGATGTGCAAAACGGGTTCACTCGCTACGAACAGACGAGAAAGGCCGCCGAAAAAATAAAAAAACTTGTGGATTTGAAAATATTCGACGTGACTATCGCCACACGTTTTCTTAATTCTGCAGGGAGTCCGTTTACTCAAATCCTTAATTGGCACAGATTGATGAATTCGCCCGATATAGATTTGGTGGAAGGTTTGCGAACGGATTACGTTGTGGACAAAAAGGTTTACACCTGCGTTACCCCTGATTTTCTGAATCTGCTCAAAAAATGCAATGACGGGGTTTTGCCCGAACATATTTTCATAGTGGGAATAGATACCGATTGTTGTGTCCTTAAAACTGCAGTTGATGCGTTTGAGGCCGGTATAAGGCCGATTGTTCTGTTGGAATATTGCAGTTCCAACGGCGGCGACGCTTCTCATAATGCGGGGGCTTTGGTTATGGAAAGGCTTATCGGACAGAACTGCCTTGTTTCTGAAGCAATAAACAGCCGTCAGGCTCTGGAAGAATATGCAAAATGAACTCTGAAAGAGTAGTGCTATTATAAATTCCATTTTTATCGTTGCACACTGCCGCCTCTCCGCGCCACACTTGGCACTCGAAACGGCGGATAAATTCATAGATTGACGAAAAACTTTATTGCGAAGCAGTTGTGACAAAAAATGCGGACTCCGTGTGACGGGAGTTCGCATTATTCAAGTGTGGTACGCCATTACAAGCCTAAACCGAATCGCGGAAAGATTACTCGGTTCGGGCTTTTTTCTTGATTAACGCAGATACATTTCTATTGTAACGTTTATAATCTTGGGACTTTTATTCTGAATTTCGCTTATAATTTTACTCTTGCCGACATATAACAAAAAGCCCCGACTTCCGTCAGGACTCTTGTTTGTGGGATTGTTGTAATAGATTTCTATCTTGTCGTCATAAAGGACGATTTCTTTGACAAGCAGATTGATCAATATTTTAGGCTCGGCTTTTAATGCCTGTTCGTAAAACCGTCGTATTTCGCTTTCGGTCATCTTTACGGTGCGCTTGCTTCGTTCTACGAGTATTTGCCTTTCTAATTCTTCCTGCCGTTTTTCAAGCTCTTGCAGGCGGTTGTTCGTCGTGTTGGATATGATTCCGTTCTCTATGGCATTGACAAGATTTGTAAGAGATCTTTCCACACCGTGCTTTTCATTTAGCAGCATCGTCAGAGCGGAGCTGACCGTTTCTTCCGTATTCTGCAATTGCACGAGTTTATACACGATTTTATTCATTATATCGGGAGAACTTAATTGTCCGACAATCGCATTTATGACGCATTCTTCAAGTTCTTCTTTTCGGATCTGCATCTTTTGACAACCATTATAATGTTTTTTGCCGGTGCATTTATAGTATCGTTTTGTTTCTCCGTTTCTTGCCGTTCCGCATTCTCCGATCATCGATTTTCCGCAATAGCCGCACTTAATCTTTCTTCGGAGCAAATACGGTACTTCGATGCTGTTTTTCCCGTACTTGTTCTTTTCAAGCTTCGCTTTGACCGATTCGAATAAATCCGTATCTATCATTTTGGGATACATATTCTCGAGCACGTCTTCGCCGATGCGATAGATTCCGGTATATTTTTCGTTTCGCAAAATACCGTACACGGTATTCATGGCAAACGGTTTTCCTTTGCAGAGTAGTCCTTTTGCATTTAGTCCGTCAATGATTTCTCTCACGCAAACGCCGACGGAATACTGACTGAAAATATATCTCACTGTTTCGACGCAGGATTCATCCGCCACAATTTTGCGATCGATTACTTTATAACCGTAGGGTAGCCATCCTCCTTGGTATAATCCTTTCAGTCTTGTTTCACGCATGCCTCGTTTTACTTTTTGGGCAAGTTCTGCGGAGAAGTACTGATTCATTCCTTCGAGCAAACTTTCAAGAATAATGCCTTCCGGAGTGTCCGGGATATTTTCCATAGCGGACAACACTTTTACTCCGTTATCCCGCAAAGTCTTTTTATGTATAGCGGCTTCGTATTTGTTTCTGGAAAATCTGTCAAGCTTGTAAACGAGTACGAAATTCCATTCCCTTCGGTTGCTGTCTTTGATCATTCTCTGAAAATCAGGACGATTGTCGTTTGTACCCGTCATGGCACGGTCGATATATGTGCCGAGTATCAGAATGTTATTTTTTTGAGCATACTCCTCGCACACTCTGAGTTGCCCTTCGATAGACTGCTCGGATTGGTTATCCGAACTATATCTGGCATATATCACTGCCGTTTTCACTTGTGTTATACCTCCTTATTATTTTTGTTTTTTATTTTGTCTTTCGACGGGAGCGAAACAAACGGAAAAGGGTTGATAGCTTTTTGTTTGTTGTACCTTTATTTGCCGTCAGGGGTTGCAAAGCAATTCACTTTACCCTTGACGGCAAAACCTTTTTCGTTTAAGCTCCTACGGAAGAAAGACAATACTTAGTTGCACTTCGGCATCTCTCGTATTACTTCGGGACTGACTTTTCCGATGAGACACCCTTCGTCCCAACAGTTGAAGTCGTCCGACAGTAACAGCTTTTTATCTTCCTGTCCTATGGTGCAGAGAACGTCTTCGTCCATAATGTCCGATCTGAAATACGTCGGTATGTTCCGCGAATAGACAAGCTTTTCGCAGCTCTTTTCTATGTACTTCATCAGGTATCTTGCCGAGTCCGTTATCTCCCGTCTGACGCTTAATGCGTTGAAGTCGTTCCGTCCGAATTTGTCCTTAAAGTATGAGTTTTGCATAATAATCTGCAGTTTATGTTCGCTGAAACTGTAATCGCTACGCTGTTCCAATTCTCCCGGCATACCGTCTTCGGGAATAAAGAATATTCCGTGAAAGTGAAGTCTGTTCCTTTCGCCGCCGCGTTCCCATACGCCGATATACCGCCAGCCTTTTCTGTGTACCATTCGTTTCAACACTTCTCTTAGTCCTTTTCTGAAACTTTCTTCCGTATGCTTTTCGTTGGAATACGTGAAAGTGCAAAAGAAGTTCCATTCGTTAAGATTTATTTTCCTTGCAAGCCTTGTTTTGCGAACGATCTTGTTTCGCTGTAGCCGTTCTATGTTCCTCTGTACAAACTCTCTTGCCTGTTCTTCCGTCTTAAAATCCTGTTTCAGTTCTTCCGTTAATATCTCTATCTTTTCGGCTTTTCTTTTGCCGTTGTTTTCTCTGTAAATCTTCTCAAATCTTTCCTTGGGAGTGAGAATCTCCGTAGCCGTTTTTTCGGTCTTATTCTTTGCTGTCTGCAATTCCGTACCCGTGCAGACCGTCTTTGTCGGGTTTTTCTTTTGTTTGGTCGAATTGTTGGTTTGAGGGATTGCTATATAGTGACTTCCGTCGTTGTATACTTTTGCGCTTCTATACGGCATAGCTACCTCCTTTGAACGGACTGTTCCGCTCGCTGCTGTTTGGAAAGAGAAGATATTCGGCTTAAAAGCGTTGCAAAGAACGTATTCTGTTCGCTTCCGCTCATCGCTTCGATATCCGGCTTTCCGACGTTTACTACCTTGATCGTTTCTTTGTTCAATAGGCGTTACCTCCTTGTTTGTTTTTTCTTTTATATCCCGTAAACTCGCAAGGTCTTTGCGACTTCACGAAATTTTCTTGTAAAGTTATCCACACTTATAAGGGAATCTGAAAGGCAAAAATGGGGTTAAGATAAGTCAAATTTTTTACCCTTCACTTATAAGGGAATTGCAAAGCCAAAAGTCCACCCCATAAAAGTAAGATTTTTTTATTTGACAGCTGCGAAAGTTGTTTCGCCCTTCACTTACAAGGGAATTGCAATAACGAAAATGGACCCCCTTGAAGGAATGTTCTCTACTTAGTAGCCACGAAATCAGCCGTTATGGGGTCGTTTCCGCGAAAAAAATTTTATCCTACATTTAATAGCCACGAAAATGCCTGAAATGGACCCCCCTCAATTAGAAGCCATGGAACCGGCTGAAATTAACCCCCTGAATAAAATGTTCCTACTTAATAGCCACGCAAAAAGCAAAAGTCCACGGTCCGGGCAAAAAATAAGGCAACCTTTTTAGGATTGCCTTGGAAATTTGTTATTTTGTTATACTTTACAGCGTTTCCGCTATGGCCATATATTTCATCTGCACGCTTTTTCTTCTGCGCCATATAGTGGAAAGGTTTAATGCAAACATTTTTGCCTGTTCGGTAAAACCTATTCCTGCCATATAGCATTCGATCGTGTCTTTTTCGCCTTTGTTCAGATTGAGTTTTTCCATTATCTCATCGTACTTTGTATAGTCCGTTTCTTTGTCCTGTTCGAAGTCCGCAAACGGCTCTTTGCTTCTGTATAAGTCTTCTGCACTTTCGGTATACCGTTTGATTTTCCATTCCTCGTACAGTTTATGACAGAGTATCTTACTGCACATTCGTCTTATTGCATACGTCTTTCCGCTTTTCGGGTCGATACACGTGTCGAATACCGATTTTCCCATATATCCGCACAAGAACAACGCCGCTTCCTGTGCAAGATCATAACTGTCTGTAAAGGTATATCCCTCTAAATTCTTGTAATCCAGATCTCTTGCAAGATTGGCATACATTCTGTGCAGCATTTTGTGTCCGCACATAAACTTCAAGGCGCTGAGTGCAAGCAGTTCTCCCATACGCATCACATTGTTTGGCGAGATCTTCTCGTCTAATATTTCGTAACCTTTTCTTACATTTTCCATTGTCTATACCTCCGAAATTTGATTGCCTTTCGGCAGGCAAAAGGGAGCATAGGACGGTAAAAGGAAAATATCTTTACTGTTCATTAGGGAAAGTCAGCGGGCAAAAGAAAAATCCTTGCTTTAGTGTCCTTTCCTTAAGACATTTACGCAAGGATTTTACGACCGTTTACTTTCCCGAGGAGTATGCGAGAATATGCCCACGAAAGGCAATGTTCGGAGAATAACAAGCAAAGCACTGTATCACAAAAAATAAGGCTATATCGAGGAAAAATACGAGAGAGCGAAAAAGCGGAAGTTCGCCCAAGCGGTTCAGCGGGCGACTCCGCTTCGCTCTCGCTTTCCGTTCAGCCTGATGATTTTGTAACGGCGTGTGCTTGGCTGCGGCGCGCGTCAGCGCGGCGCACTTGTCTATGACAAGCACACGCCGTGGTGTCAAAGTTGCATAATTGGCAATTTGTTTTTGCGTTCGCAAAGATTTTCTTTCAATTTGCATTGCGTTGTGATATAATAATCTCAATCGATGATATCGGAGTGCGATTATATGGCGATCAGCTACAAAAAACTTTGGAAATTGCTTATCGATAAAGATATGAGGAAGGAAGATTTGCGCTTAAAAGCAGGCATCTCTACCAATACCATGGCTAAACTCGGCAAGAACGAAAATGTCAATACGGATATACTCGTAAAAATCTGCTCTGCGCTCAATTGCGATATCGCAGATATCATGGAAATTACGGAGGAAAGATAATGCCGAACGAACTTCAATTTGTTTTATACAATATTGACAAAGAGGATATAAAGGTCAAAGTTGCTATCAAGGACGAAACCATTTGGGTCACACAGCGCGGTATGGCAGAATTATTTGACTGTACGTCTGACAATATTTCTCTTCATTTGAAAAATATATATGCGGATGGAGAATTGTCAGAAATTTCAACTACCGAGGATTTCTCGGTAGTTCAATCAGAAGGGTCGCGCCAAGTGACAAGGAGTGTTCGCTTTTATAATCTCGACGCTGTTATCTCCGTCGGTTATAGGGTAAATTCTCACCGTGCAACACAGTTCCGCATTTGGGCAACAAGCGTTTTGAAAGAGTTTATCAAAAAGGGCTTTGTTCTGGATGACGAACGGCTCAAGCAAGGCGAAGCTGTTTTCGGCAAAGACTATTTCCGCGAACTTTTGGAAAGGGTTCGCTCCATTCGTGCAAGCGAGCGCAGAATATGGCAGCAGATAACGGATATTTTTGCCGAATGCAGCATTGACTACGACAGAAATTCCCCTGTTACGCAAGAATTTTATGCAACGGTGCAAAACAAGTTCCACTATGCGATCACGGGACAAACCGCAGCGGAAATCGTATATGCTAAAGCAGACAGTTCGAAAGAACACATGGGACTTACGACATGGAAGAATTCCCCGGACGGCAGAATATTAAAGTCCGATGTAACGATTGCGAAAAACTATCTCGATGAAAAACAGATACGCAGACTGGAAAGGACGGTTTCGGGCTTCTTTGACTATATCGAAGACCTGATCGAGAATGAAAGGACATTCACGATGCAACAGTTTTCCGAAGCGATCAATGCCTTTTTGGAATTCAGACAATATAAGATCCTCCAGGGCAAAGGCAGCGTTTCGAAGGCAGATGCCGAGCGCAAAGCGACAAGCGAGTATGATATTTTCAATAAAACGCAACAAATAACTTCCGATTTCGATCAGGAAGTCAAAAAATTATTAAACGAAAAATACGATAAATAGAATGTTTAAGGTATATGTAAAATATGGAAAGAACCGAAGTCGATATAAAAGAAAATTCAGTAATGGAGTTTGATGCTGAGCTTCTTGCTATCCTTTTGCAAGACAAAAATTCCGGGAAAAATATAATTTGGGCTACTGACAATTATATTACAAATGGATTCGGCTACGGAAGTGCGGATGAGATATCTTTGTATCTAATTACAGGGAAAAACGGCGGTATTATTAAACCACGTACCGAAAAAACAAAAAAAGAGCAGCAAATACGTATTAAAGATAAAGCTGAAGTTTTTACACCGTCTTGGGTTTGCAACAAACAGAATAATCTTGTTGATAATGCTTGGTTCGGACGTGAAAATGTTTTTAATTCTGAACACGAAAAAACATGGATAACAACAAAAGGAAAAATAGAATTCCCTACTGCAGACGGAAAAGTTTGGGAAGATTACGTTGCGGCAAATCGTTTGGAAATTTCATGCGGAGAAGGGCCCTATTTGGCAAGCAGATATGATACGGTTACCGGAAAAGCGATTGCAATAAAGAATAGAATCGGTTTGCTTGACCGAAAGTTGCGTGTCGTATCGGAAAACGTATCAAGCGAAGCCGAGTGGTACAAATGGGCAAAAAAAGCTATACAAAGTGTTTACGGATATGATTGGCAAGGCGATAATGTTTTGCTGACGAGAGAAAACTTGCTATACACTTTTATTGATTATTATGTGGCTAAGTTCGATGTTTATCCTATAAAGGAATACCTGAGAGAAATCGCCGAGATACTGTCATGGAATATATGGCAGATGGATGGACTTAAATTCGTTATACCGAACAGTTGCCATAATGAAAAAATCGTAGAATATTTGATATGGGGTGAGGAAACCCATGAGGAATATTGCGAGGGGTGTAGAAAGAATAATCGAAATAAGCATAACGGAATTTACTGTTATATAATGGACTGGGAAAAAAACAAGCGAGTTAAGTTTGTCAACCTTATCGGGGGAAGAAAAAAATGAATTCATTTGAAAAGACATTTGAGTACAAACTAATTTACGTTTTTCGCATAAATGACAAAGCTCATGAGGGCTTATTGAAAATCGGTGAAGCTACATGCAATACAGACAAAAATCCGGACGAGATTTTGCCTAATTGCAATATGCTTAATGTGGCTGCAAAAAAACGTATTAACCAATACACCACGACCGCTGGTATTGCCTACGAGTTGTTATATACCGAACTTGCAAGACACTATGTAACAAAAAACGGACAAAGAAAGTTAGAAGCGTTTAGCGACCACGATGTACATAAAGTTTTAGAGCGCACAGGTATAAAGCGTCATTATTTTGATACTCAAAACAAGGCAAATGAATGGTTTAAGGTTGATTTAGAAACAGCGAAAAAAGCTATAAACGCCGTTAAAGAAGGACGTTCTTCTCTGTTGTCGTCTGAGGTAAGCGAAGGAAAAAGCCCGATAATTTTCCGTCCCGAACAGGCCGATGCAATCCGTAAAACGATAAAGCAGTTCAAGACGGGAAATCAAATGTTATGGAATGCGAAAATGCGTTTCGGGAAAACGCTTACCGCTCTGCAAGTGGCGAAGGAATGCGAATTTAAGCATATTTTGATATTGACGCACCGTCCTGTTGTCAGCGTCGGTTGGTATGAGGATTTTGAAAAGATTTTCTATGATACCGACTACGTTTTTGGCTCAAAAACAAAAGGCGAAGATATAAACAATCTTATAGATACGGATAAAAAATTCGTTTATTTTGCTTCTATGCAAGATTTGAGAGGTTCTGATGCCGTCGGTGGAAAATTTGATAAAAACGATGAGATTTTCTTAACCAAATGGGATTTTGTAGTGATTGATGAAGCTCACGAAGGTACTCTGACTAAACTTGGACAAGCCGTTATTGATACAATAAATGAATTCAGCGATAGTCCGAAAATTTTGCGTCTTTCAGGTACTCCGTTTAATTTGCTTGATAAATTCAAAGAGGAAGAAATCTATACTTGGGACTATGTAATGGAGCAACGGGAAAAGGCTGATTGGTATAATAAGCGCTTCGGAGACCCTAACCCCTATGCAGCGCTTCCTGAGCTTCAAATTTTTACATATAATTTAGACAAGCTTATTCCGGGATTTATTGATGTTGAAGACGGAGCGTTTAATTTCCGCGAATTTTTCCGTACTTGGACGGGCAATGTGCAAAAAGATTTTAAACCTATGCCCGATGGTGTCAAAGTCGGTGAATTTGTACACAAGGAGAGCGTAAAAAGGTTTTTGGATCTCTTGTGTCGATCTGATTCGAAAAGTAATTATCCGTTCTCAACACAGGAATATCGTGAATATTTCCGTCACTCTCTTTGGATGGTTCCGGGAGTGAAAGAAGCAAGAGCGCTTAGCGCTTTGCTCAAAGAACATTCCGTATTCGGTTCCGGTGCGTTTAATATCGTCAATGTCGCAGGCAGCGGTGATGAGGAAATCGACTCAAAAGACGCGCTCGATGCCGTGCGACGCGCATTTGGGGATAATCCCGATGAAACATATTCCATCACCCTCTCCTGCGGAAGATTGACGACCGGCGTCACGGTGCCCGAATGGACTGCTGTGTTTATGCTTGCAGGGACATTCTCAACGTCGGCGTCGAGCTACTTACAAACAATATTCAGGGTGCAATCTCCCGCAAATATCAACGGCAAGGTCAAAGAGCGCTGCTGCGTCTTTGATTTTGCCCCGGACAGAACGCTAAAGATGGTCGCGGAGGCAGGCAGACTCTCAACAAAGACAGGCAAAACCGATAATGACCGTAAAATAATGGGAGAGTTTTTGAATTTCTGCCCCGTGATTTCGGTGGACGGTTCAAGCATGCAGCCCTATAACGTGGACAGGCTCTTGCAACAATTAAAGAAAGCATATACCGACCGCGTCGTTCGCAACGGATTTGACGACAGGCATATCTACAATGACAATTTGTTGAAGCTGGACGACATCGAACTTGCGGATTTTGAAGCATTGAAGAAGATCGTCGGCGCAAGCAAACAAACGGAGAAAGTCAAGGGGATCGACGTCAACAATCAGGGATTTACCGACGAAGAATACGCCGAAATCGGGCGTATAGAGGCAAAGCCTAAAAAGGACCGTACCCCCGAAGAGATCGCTCTTTTGGAAGAGAAGAAGAAAAAGAGGGACAATGCTCAAAAAGCAATGTCCATCCTTCGCGGAGTGTCCATAAGGATACCGCTGCTTATTTACGGTGCCGAAGTCCCCGTGAACAAAGAGATCACGGTCGATAATTTCGTGGACCTGATCGACGACTCTTCTTGGAATGAGTTTATGCCTACCGGCGTGACCAAAGTGACTTACAAGAAGTTTTCAAAATACTACGAACAAGATGTGTTTGTCGCGGCAGGCAGACAGATAAGAAATATGGCTTTGGCGGCAGACGAATTGTCGCCCGATGAACGAGTGAAAAAGATCGCCGCTCAATTCGCCATGTTCAAAAACCCCGACAAGGAAACCGTGCTTACGCCGTGGCGTGTCGTCAATATGCACATGAGTGATTGCCTCGGCGGATATTGCTTCTACAACAAAGATTTCACGGATACGATCGAGGAGCCGCGTTTTGTAGACCGCGGCAAAGTCACCGAGGAAACGGTCGCCAACACCGAAGCGCAGATATTGGAGATCAATTCAAAAACGGGCTTGTATCCTCTCTACGTGACTTACAGTATTTATCGCAAGCGGTGCGCAGAAGTCAAGCCCGAAGAACTGACCATCGAAAAGCAATACGAGATGTGGCAAAAAACCGTCGAGGACAACATTTTCGTCATTTGCAAAACGCCTATGGCGAAGGCTATCACTCGCCGCACGCTTTTAGGATACCGCAAGGGTAAAATAAATGCACATGCCTTTGACGACATCATTATGCAACTTAAAGAAAAACCCGAACAATTCAAAGAAAAGGTTCTAAGAGGACGTTTTTGGAACAAGGAGAACAAACAAATGAGATTTGATGCAGTAGTTGGCAATCCGCCGTATCAATTAGTTAATGGCGGCGAAGGGAATGGAGCGGATCCCGTTTACCATTTATTTATTGATGCAGCTTGCTCTATGTGTGATAGAGTTACTTTTATACATCCTGCTAGATTTTTATTCAATGCAGGTAAAACGCCTAAAGAATGGAACCGTAAAATGTTGGCCAATGAGCATTATAAGGTGGTCGATTATTGGGCTGAAAGTTTTGACGTGTTTCCAACTGTAGATGTAAAAGGCGGTATAGCAGTAACATTGTATGACAGAAATCAAGTATTTGGAGCCATAGGAATTTATACTGCATATAAAGAATTGCGATCGATTTTGAAAAAAGTAATGAAAAATGATTTCGTTACTTTTGCAGGGCTGGTTTATCCTCGTGACTTATATCATTTGACTGAAACATTATATAAAGAAAATAAATGGGCGGAAAATCGTCAAAGCAAGGGACATCGCTATGATTTGGGATCTAATGTCTTTGCAGTATTTCCTGAATTGTTTTTTGATCAATGTCCAAATGATTCAGATGACTATGCTCAGATATATGGTCGTAAAGGTAGTGAACGAGCATTTAAATGGATTAAACGTAAATATCTCAAAACACCTGATAATTTCGATAATTATAAAGTATTTATTCCTAAATCAAATGGTTCAGGAGCTATAGGAGAGGTATTATCTACGCCCGTTGTCGGGCAGCCCGTTGTCGGGCATACCGTAACATTTTTGAGTGTTGGTAAATTTGAAACATTAGCAGAAGCAATCGCTGTACTCAAATATATAAAGAGTAAATTTGCAAGAACATTGCTTGGAACATTAAAAGTTACACAAGATAACCCGCGTGAAACATGGTTAAATGTTCCTCTTCAAGATTTTACTGAAAAATCTGATATTGATTGGAGCAAATCGGTGGCGGAAATTGATCAGCAACTGTACAAAAAATACAACCTTTCTGACCAAGAAATCGCTTTTATCGAATCGATGATAAAACCTATGGAGTGAAAATGAGCAGTATAGCAGTAAAAAAAGTCCAGGCGCTTGAGGCTTGTGAAAAGGTAATTAATGGTATAGAAGACGGAGAACTTTCTATTTCATCAGCTCTGTTATTGTGTAAAAAAATTGCACGTCTTGTAAATGACCAAGAAGGATTACAATGGTTAAATTATGAAAATAGTGGCTATCCCAGAAGTTCCGACGGAAAAATTCTTCATGAAGCATGGCAGATTGCAGCTAATCATGGCAGGGCTTATCAAAAAAAAGATAAAAAGGACAATTACATAAAGGTGATTTTTACAGAATTATGTAATGAATTAGAATCTTCCATTGATAATGGGAAAAAAGCCATAGGCAACTATACTACTCAAGGGTATTCTGTTTCAGGCGATAAAGCCTATATTGCGACAAATGCAATGGCGAATAACGTTGCACAAAGCACGAATGCATTGCTTAATTTCATTCAAACTAATGAAAAAAGACTTTCTATTCTAAAGGCACAATATTATGATTATGCTGTTAAATGGCAAATTGAACTTCAATTCGGGAATACTGCGAAAGTTGTGTTTGAAGAATATCAAACAAATGTTGATAATTATTTTACTTCTATGCCAACTTCAACGCTTCAAAAACTTAATGCTATTGAAGATTTAATGGAGGATGGAAATCCAGAACGTTACGCTCAGGTTCTAACATCTTGTCGTAGGCTTTGGAATGAAACAGCAAAATCATTATTTGCTGAAATATTACCTAACCACACTGAAAAGATGTATAAAACCAATTCAGGCAAAGAAATAGATGTTTCGGGAGACCACGACAATAACAAATTATCGGCGGTTATTGAAACACTTCAATCTAAAGCGGCAAAAAATACTCTTGTTGGTAGTGAGACAATATACTTAATTGATTGGATGGAACAAATTAACAATAGGCAAAGCGCAGGCGTTCATTCTGAAGTTACCAGAGAAGAAGCAATGCAATGCATTATTCATACCTACATAACTTTAGGCGATATACTCTCATTGAAAAATTCTATTAAGAAACAACCAATATAATTAACGATATTTCAGAAAAGTATAGAATCCGATAGAAAAAACAACAAATCTATCATTGAATATAAGATAAAATCACCGGGGATAAAATATGGATAAAAAAATAAATCAAAATGAGTTAAAAGCTATTTGTGCAATTCTAGCTGACACTAATAATGGATTTAGTAAGACAGAATTAAAAAAATTTTTATCTGACAGTAATATAAATGCTGTTGATGATGGCTCTTATAATAATGGAATTACATACAAGATTGGCTTAAATAAAAAAGATTGGCTATATAATTGTTTTGTGACAGAAATAAATAATAGCAACTCTTTTGATTGTGTATTTCGATTTATAGAAACAGCGTTAAATCCGATTTCATATACAGTGATGGACAAACGTACTAAATATTATTATTTAGTAGAAGAAACGAATAAGGTTTTATGTTTACTTGGACTAGAAATAAATAATTCAGGAAAAATAGTTTTTGTTAAAAGAGCAAATAATTTAGAGGAAGTAGATGAGCGAGTTAATCATTTACAAAAAAAACTTTATGAAAGGTCGATACATAGTGAAGTATATA
>OHPK01000616.1_pt1 | contig 17657 bp, 14 predicted proteins | sample 1577661 | NCBI WGS metagenome assembly OHPK01 (sample SAMEA3879556, study PRJEB24766) | human gut metagenome | biome: human-associated habitat; feature: feces | place: USA | collected 1985/1987
GAAAGGCAAAGGTAAAGGGCCTGCGCTCCATGAAAACCGGCAAAACCTATGACGGAACGGTGCTTTTGGCCGATACCGGCGGGAAGTATGTCAATTACCGCGTGGAGAAAAAGAGCTGACGGAGTAACGTAGCAAGCATAGGAAGTGTAGCCACACTTCCGACAAATCCCTGACCCGGCCACCCTGCCGGGCCGGGGATTTTGCTTGTTGGGGAAAGCCCCAAACCCCTATGAATATGAAAGGAGTGAACCCATGAGCGAAGTGTTTTCAATCCTGCTTCATAACCGACAGCGTTATGAGCAAGGCAACGAGGGCCTTTGGTTTTCTTTGCCGACCACAACCGAAAAGCTGCAAGAAGCCCTGCGGGAAATCGGGATCAGTGCCGACAATCCGCAGGACTTTTTCTTGTACGACTACCGAAGCCCGCAGGAGCGTCCCATTAAGCTGCCCCGCGATCTGGTGTTGTCCGCTGATGTGGACGAGCTGAACTTCCTTGCCGCGAGGCTGGAAAAACTGGACGCCGCCGAGCTTGCGGAGCTGAACGCCGCCCTGACAAGCCCGCAGCGCGACTTCCACAGCATCGGCCAGATCATCGACTACCCCGACAACGTGGACTACTATGTGCATCTGCCGGATGTCACCGGCACGGGCCAGTTGGGTGACTACTACCTGAACCGTTCCGGCATGGTGGATATGCCGGAGGAATGGAAAGCGGGAATTTTCCTGCCCCGTTTCGGCCTGCATATTGCCAATACGGAGCATGGTGTTTTCACCGACTACGGCTATCTGGTGAAAAGCGGCGACGAGTGGCAGCGTGTCCATGAGGGCCAGCCGGTGCCGGAGGAATACCGGGTGATGGCTTATCCCGCGCCGGAAATTCTGCGGGACGAGGCCCCGGCCCGGACGGTGCAGCCAGAGGCAGCGCCCACCGCCGAAGCTGCGGCCCCGCCGCCCGTCGTCCCCATTATTCTCAACAGCCAGAACAGCGCCGACCGCATGAAAGAAATCACCGACCGGCTGGAAACCGGCATACAGGAACTTTTCGAGAGTGAACGCTACAAAGCCTATCTCACCTCTATGGCAAAGTTCCACAGTTACAGCTTCAACAATACGCTGCTGATCGCCATGCAGGGCGGCCAGCTTGTGGCGGGCTACAACAAGTGGCGGGACGATTTTCACCGCAATGTGAAACGGGGCGAGAAAGGCATCAAGATTCTGGCCCCCGCCCCCTACAAGGTGAAAAAGGAAGTGCCGAAGCTGGACGAACAGGGCAAGCCGGTCATGGACAAAGACGGCAAGCCTCTGACCGAAGTACAGGAAACACAAGTTCCGACGTTCAAGATCGTGTCTGTCTTTGACGTGAGCCAGACCGAGGGCGAACCCTTGCCCTCTATTGGTGTGGACGAGCTGGCCGGGAATGTGGAGCAATACGAGGACTTCTTCAAGGCGCTGGAACAGACTTCCCCCGTGCCGATGGCCTTTGAGGACATCCCCGGTGGTTCTCACGGCTACTACCACCTGACGGAAAAGCGGATCGCCATACAGGAGAACATGAGTGAGCTGCAAACTTTGAAAACAGCCATCCATGAGATTGCCCATGCCAAGCTCCACGCCATTGACCCGGAGGCCCCTGTGACCGAGCAGGCCGACCGGCCCGACAGCCGCACCCGCGAGGTGCAGGCCGAGAGCGTGGCCTATGCCGTCTGCCAGCACTACGGACTGGACACGTCCGACTATTCCTTTGGGTATGTGGCCGGTTGGAGTTCCGGCAAAGACCTGAAAGAGCTGCGGGCGTCCCTTGAAACCATCCGGGCCACCGCCCATGAGCTGATTACCACCATCGACGGCCACCTTGCCGAGCTTCAGCAACAGCGGCAGGCGCAGCAGGCCGTGGAGCAAATTGTGGAGCCGACTGTGGAACAGGCCGCCGAGCAGCCTGCCCCCGACAGTGTGTTTTCCAAGCTGCCCCCGGAACAGCAGCAGGAAATGACCGACAGTGTAAAGACCATGCTGCAAACCCTGATTGACGCCGATGTGAAATCCACCGGCGAGGTGACACAAGGCACGTTGGACGCTATTCAGACACAGGGCTTTGTCCTTTCCAGCGACAGGACGCTGCAACGGGCCGAGGCCCAAGAAGCTGCCTACCGTCTGGAAAGCGGCAATATTCTCTTTATCCAGACCAGCGAAAACGGCTTTGACTATACCGTGTACGGCCCTGACTACAAAGAGATCGACGGCGGACAGTTGGACAATACGGAGTATTCTTTGTCGGAGGCCCGCGACGAAATTTTTTCCGGGATAGCACCGCAGGGCCATGTAACGGAAACCATCACCGGCGACGCACTGGAAGATTTTCAGGAGGCCGCAGAACAAGCCAATGCTATTTCCGTACAGCCGGAGCCGCAGCCGTGGAATGGGATTGACGGCCTCTTGAACAACAAGCCCATTATGCCGGAGGCCACCCCCACAGAACGGGCCAACGCTCTGATCGACTGGGCCGAGCGTGACGGTCAGCGCATGGGCAACGAGGAACGCCGGTTGATCGTGGAGTATGCCGAGACTGTGGGCGATACGGACAAGGTGATCGAGCTTATCAACCGTCTGTGCGAACAGGGCTATGAAATGCAGCACGGCCACATGGATGATTTTGTGAGAAGCCAGATTGAAAGTGAGATTGCCGTTGCCAAGGCGGAACAGCAAACCGCCCTTGATCCGGCAGCGGAGCCGGTTGTAACGATCCTTTTCACCGAAAGCCCCCATCTGGAAATGGGCCAGCAAATGCCGCTGCATGAGGCTGACGCCTTGTTTGCCCGGCTGGACGCAGAACATCGAGGCGGCGGCTACTATGACAAGACCGACTTCCGCATTGATTTTACATTCCAAGGAGAGCCGCACAGCTATTCCGGGCGGCAGGATTTTGGCGACCGGGACGGTTCCCTGATTGAGCATATCCGGGAGTATCAGACCTTTTATCTGAACGACGAAAAATGGAAAGACCATCTGACCCGGCAGGGAGGCCCGGAGGCATGGGCGGAGGATCACGCCAGCCGGGAAGCCTTTCTCACCGAGATCATCCCCTACATGGAGCTGCATTGCAACCTGTCCCGGCTGGAACAGGAGGCGCAGACCCGTTTGGCGTCCAGCGACACCCTGACGCCGGAGGAAACCGCCTACTATGGGGCGCTGGTGGACTACGCTATGGAGTGCCGTCCGCTGCTCAACCACGGAGAGCCTTTGCCGGAAATGCCGAAACTGACCGACTTCGACCAGAGCTTGCAGGACTACAAGGCGCAGGTGGAGGCCGAAATTGCACAGGAGGCCGCCGACGCCGGTATGACCGTAGAGGAATATGCGGCGGCTGGCTATGAGGCCCCGGCCCAGCCGCAGGAGGTCAAAGAGCCGCCCCAGCAGGAAGCCCCGGAACAGCAGACAAAAGAACCTGCGGCGTCCGACTACTACTATTCCATCAATGAGGGCGCGGCCCGCCGTGCCAAGGAAATGAACAGCTTTTCCGACTACAAGCCCGGCAGCGCCACAGCCGAATACCGGCATTATGTGGATAAAGCCTTTGCGCTGGCACAGGAACAGAAAAAGCGCGTCGATCCCATGTACCATGAGAAGATCGACAGCCTGCTTGACACCTATGCGCGGAAACTGGCCGCCAACATGAACCATGGCTATGAGATTGACGCCCGTGTTCCGTCCATTTTGATTGCCGGTGGTTCCAATTTCCCGGTACGCCAGAAAGAGAAACAGAACGCGGCCCGCGACAGCAATATGCAGGAATGGCAGTACATCCAAGGGCTGCTTGATAAAATCCGCAGCACCGGCATGGGCGGCATCCGGCAGGACGACCCGCAGGCCATTCCCAAGCTGCAAAAAAAGCTGGCCGGTCTGGAAAAGGCGCAGGAAACCATGAAAGCCGTGAACGCCTACTACCGCAAGCACGGCACTTTGGACGGCTGCCCGCACCTTTCCCCTGATAACATCGAAAACCTGAAAGCGGATATGGCATCCGGCTGGCACTATGAAAAGAAGCCGTTTCAGAGCTGGGAGCTGTCCAACAACAATGCGGAAATCCGCCGCGTCCGGCAGCGGATCGAAAGCCTGACCCGCGCAAAGGAAACTGTCTATGTGGGCTGGGAGTTTGACGGCGGCCATGTGGAGGCCAACCGGGATCAGGGCCGCTTGCAGGTGTTCTTTGACGGCAAGCCGGAAGCGGACGCCCGCCAGCAGTTGAAAGAACACGGTTTCCGCTGGGCGCCGAGTGTGGGCGCATGGCAGCGGCTTTTGAACGACAATGCCTACCGTGCGTCGGACAGGATTGCTTGTATTCAGCCCCTTTCCGGCATCAAGCCCACGGAGCTGCAACGCAACAGCAGCCGGGAGCAGAGGGCGCAGATGGCACAAGAACAGGCCGAGCCGGACTACTTCTACCGGGTACACGCCAACCCCCGCAGCGACAGCCGGGAAAACCTGTATATGCTGCAAGCCTATATCCCGCAGGACAACGGCAGGGCCAAGATTGGGGATGTTCTCTACATCGGGACGCCGGAACGGTGCCGGGAGCTGATGGATCAGCTTAATACCGGGGAGCTGACGCAGGAGGCCGTCAAGGAGCTGTATGCCAAGGAACAGGAGCAGCCGGAACAGAAACCCACCCCGGAACAGGAACCGGCACCAGAGCCGGAGCCGGAACAAGAACCCGTGCAGGAGCCGGAAACCGCCCCGGAGCCGGAAGTTACTTCCGACACCGAACCGCAGGCAGCCCCCGCAAAAACCCTGACGGAGTTGCAGGAAAAGGCGCTGGAAATCGCTGACCGATACAAAGACCTGCCCTTGCAGGCCAAGATTGATGTGATCGCGCAGGCGTTTGGCTGTAAGACCGGCGAAATCCACACGTCCCCCTGTACCGGCAAATGGCGCGGCACCAGCGATATGACGATCCGTTTTGACAACGGCGCGTCCCTGTTTATCGGCAACCGCCTAACGCCGAAAGCCAAGACGGTCAAGGTGCAGACGGAATGTGTCAACCGTACTTTGGTGCAGTACAACCCGGAGATCGTCAAGGCCACCAAGGAAGCGGCCCTGCCTGCGCTGTTGCAGCGGGAGGCCAAGGACAACGAGATCGCGGCCCAAAAGGGCTTGAAGCCCTACACGCTGCTCAATGTGGAGTTCAACGAGGGAGCCGATGAAAAGACCGGCGGTTATATTGGCTGGTACTATGTGACGCTGGCCGTGGACGGCAAAATCTGTACCCATCTGGAAACGGGATTGAACCATGACATTGCCAGCGGCAAGGTGAGCGACACCCCAACACGGGCCGACTACTACCCGGCAGGAGCCTTGAAAGAGGCCGATGTAGACTACGTTTTCAATAACGTGGGCTTTTCCTCTGCGTCCACCCTCTATACGGTGCCGTTGCGGGACGATGTGCGGGAACGGGCCGAAAAGACACTGGCCGAGCGCAGCGCCGCCGCGCCGGAGGCAAGCCGGGAATGGGGCTTTTACATCATTCCCGATCTGAAAACATGGGCCACCAATGCCGAGCAGCAGACCCCGATAGAGCATTTCGCTACCTTTGAGGAAGCCAAGGCCCGGTTCGACGAGCTGCGGAGCCAGCCCTATAACAGCGAGGCCAAGGATTTGAACACCGATGGCCGACCCTATGCCCATCTGACGCTGGGCATGGAAAGCAAGGACGGCATGAGCGCCGCCGATATTCTTCATGTACGGGCGGGCCAGAATTATCTTGTGGAGGACTTCACTCGCATGGAACGGTTGCGGAGTGATCCCGTGGTACTGGAAAGCCTTTCCCGTGTGGCACAGGAAATCGGCTTTGACCGGGTGCGGCCCTATGTGGTGGAGAACGGCAGCTACAAGGCCATGCCGGATATGCCTTTCACCCAATGGGAAAACCCGTATTTCACCGTCGATCCCCCGGCACAGGAGCAGGGCGACACCTTTACCATCTACCAGCTCAAAGGCGGGCCGGAAACACGGGACTATCGCTTTGAGGCTTACGAGAGCTTGCAGGAAGCGGGGCTGGCCGTTGACCGGCAGAATTACGATCTTATCTACACGGCCCCGCTGGACGGCAAAACCACGCTGGAGGACATCTACCGTACATTCAACCTTGACCGTCCCACCGACTTCACCGGCCACAGCCTTTCCGTTTCCGACGTTGTGGTGCTGAACCGTAGCGGCAAGGAGGAAGCCCATTACTGTGACAGCTTCGGCTTTACGCCGGTGCCGGAGTTTTTCTTGCAGCGGGAAAAACAGCTTACGCCACGGGAATTGCTCACCGGCGAGAGCATCCAGACCCCAAGAGGTAGCTTCCTTGTAACCGACATGAGCCGGGAGCAGTTGGAGGCCGCAGGCTATGGTTTCCACCACCAATCCGAGGACGGCAAGTATCTTATCATGGGCAACGGCACAGACGCTTTTGCCATCCCCGCCCAGCAGGAAAGCCCCATCAAGGCCGCTGAAATGACGACCGAGCAGAACTACAACATGATCGACGGTGTTCTGAACAATGCCCCGACCATGAGTGAACTGGAAGCCAAGGCCAAAGCCGGGGAACAGATTTCCTTGTTCGACGTGGCCGAGGCAGCCAAGGCGGAGGCCCAAAAGCCCAAGCAGCCCCAGCGCCCGGCGCAGAAACAGAAAAAACCGTCCATCCGGGCGCAGCTCAAAGCCGCCAAGGAGGAACAGCAGAAGAAACCGCCGCAGCGGGAAAAAGCACAGGAATTGGAGGTGTGACACCATGAACAGGTTTGAGAATGTGGATGTTCTGGCCGCGCTGGAACAGCTCATGCGGCAGAACACCGCCTTTTATCGCAGCGATTTTGAGATCGACAAAGAGATCATCGGGCGGGCCGCTGCCAGCGACAAGGCCGAGGACAGGACGCTTTTGTGGATGTCCCGCCCGTCCGGGACGCACTGTTTCCGGGAAAGTGATGTGTACCTGCAAGGCACCCGGCAGCACAACACATGGAAGTTTTACGGGGAGCAGACCCGTGACCGGGTGCTGGCCTACGCCGTGGAGCTGACCGGCAAGGTGCGGGGCGTCATTCGCGGCAATCTCTATGAGCTGGACTATCCCCAGCACTTCCGGCACATCGCAGCCGAGGCGGTACAGGCCGACAACATCATCCTGCACTATGAAAAGGGCGACCGGGAGCAGCCCGCCGGTCTGTACTTCGACGGGCGGCCCGATCCCAAGTTGGGGGCGTTCCTGCGGTATGAGGCCAAGCCTAATGAGCCGGAACACCTGCGGGAGCTGTTGCGGCAGGAACAGAAAGGCCGGGCGCAGCTTGCGCCCGGCGACTTCAAGGCCCACGTCACGGCGCTGCATGACGGCATGATTTTGGCCGAGGCGCAGCGGATCGTGGCCGGGCTGAAAGATCTGTCCGCCCCCAACAGCCCCAACAAAACGCATTTCATGGTGGAGCTGTCCCCGTACTTCGTCCAGATTGCGTCCAGCAAGGACACCGACCGGCTGTTTTCTATGCTGCCCTATAAATCCCTGTGCTTTACCGGCATGAAAGACCGGCACGGCCTGTATGCGGTGATCGGCAAGGACGAGAACCGGGACAAGGAAGTGCGGAGGCCCCGCGCTTCCATCCGCAGGCAGCTATCCGAAACCAAACAGGCCCAAGCCCCGAAAAAGGCCCCGGCCAGAACCAAGAAAAACGAATTGGAGGTATGACAATGGTACCGTTTGCCGTAGAGGAAGAAAACCTGATCTGTATGTATCACAAGAGCGACCGGCGCAGAACGGCGGCCAACATTCGGGCCGCCCTGCCGGACATGGACGAGGACATGGCGGCGCTGGCCCGCCAGACCGCCGACAAGCTGGACGCCATGCACGACGCCGACTTTGAGGCGCGGCAGTTCCATTTCACGGACGAGTGATCCAAGTATAGCAAAGCGCCGGGCGCGGTGGCTGTATGGCCTCTGCGTCCGGCGCTTTTTAGTATATTACACTGTATTGTTCATATAATATTGACTTTATACTTCATAATTTGTATAATTTTACCATAAAACATAAGGGGATTGCGCGATTGAAATGAATGAAAGAGATGATTCCATTGGGATGATAGTTTGATGGCATTTTCTATTTACGATACCTAATAAGGAGGAATGACTGTATGTTGAAAAAACACTTAAAGAAAATTGTGAGTTTGGTGCTTGTCACCATGATGGCCATAGGAATGTCGATTACTGCTATTGCGGCTGAACCCTACCAGAATGAGTTGGAAGCCGTCATGGATACCTCTCCCGCTGATTCCGGGCAAGTCACTCATTACGATACGACCACGGGTGAAATGCTTGTTGAGGATGGTGAACTTCTTACTTTCGACGAAGTTGCCATCCCTGTTCCTAAAGGATCTGCTGATACTCCCAGTGAGCGAGGAATTGAAATTTATCTTGTCCGTGCTGGAATTAAAAAAACCAGTGGTGGCGAATTTACTTGGTATTTTAATGTTGATTGCCCAACCTCTCCTTTTGTGAAACCAAATATTAAATTGACAGCTCAATTAAAGGGGAGTTTTACAACATTATCCGGCTCTTACTCAAATGTTGGGGGTTCTGTTTACCATACATATACATCCAACAGTGAGTATGGCGTAGATTACACATGGACAGTTCCTGCAAAAACAGGGTATTATTATGTTGCCTACACTATTACGGACTATGATAATGCTACTTCTGGAAGTGGCGTAACAACAACTGCACTTTCTAATAGAACAGGACACGCTTGGAATTTTAATTTTTCTGATTCTGTAAGCGGGAAAAGCCTACCCATGCCGCCTGCTAACTATGCCAAAGGTGCAACAACTACTCGTCCGTCTAATTTAGCTGATACCTACTATAATACTTACACCGCCAATACGGGCGTTACCTTAAATCGCAGTTTATACGATGTTCACCATATTCGCCCGCTTGCATACGGCGGAAGTAATGCGTATAGCAATCTGATTCATCTTCCAAAAGCAACACATACACAGGTAACAAGTTGGTGGGCTGGTTATTAACGGCATCCTTTTCAAAGAAATCTCACAAAAATCAAAAGTTTAATTAGTCAACAAAAAAGTTGCAGAAGAACACTGTTGAAAGTGTCCTCTGCAACTTTTTTAGATATTCTCTTGCCGTGTTAAACCAGTTATATTATAAAATTCATCTGTAAACTTTATCTCTTTATACGGAAAATCCTTTTGGAGTTTTTTGATATAATCAAATGGATTTTCTATCGGTTCAACCTCTAAATTAGAGGAAATATTTTGAAGTATGCTTTGCACTGGCTCACTACTTGTATATCTAACTTCATCAGGATCATTCATAAAGTTTTCAAAAGCATCTTTATCCATCCACACTACTTGTTGAATTGCATTTGTTGTTTTCAGAGAAAGAAGCAACCTTAAAAAATCTGTAAAATCTTTAGCAAGTGGATAAACATAATAATTACAGCACGTTTCTGGATTTACGCAAAAAACAATCTCCTTAAATCCCTTGATAAAGCAATAATGTATTCCATTATCCCACCCAATAATTTGGGCTCCAATCGGCGTACAAAAAAATGGTTCTCTCAATTCGATTGATAGACCTATGGGCGAGGTGTCTAAATTTAATTTCTTGAACTTATCAAATATATTCTCCATAATCAGCTCTCCACATCAAAAATCCTATTTTGTAATCGTACCTTTCATTTTCCTTTCTGTCCATTAAAAAACACAACCAAGGCCCCCGCTACGGCAACGGCTACAATCACACCGAGATCAGTAGATCCATTAAGGAAATCATTTCCTATTGCCATGAATACAACTCCTACAATAAGGGTAACTATCAATGTTATAATTGATTTGAGCATAGTATATTTTTCCCTTTCTTTTAACTTGTAGATACACACTTGATATTCTTTTCTTAGTATATCATCAATGTGGTTTTAGAGCAATACAATATGAAATATAAAGTGTAAGAGTGATCTAAGCATCGCAAAGCGCCGGGCGTGGGGGCTGTGTGCCTCTGCGTCCGGCGTTCTTTTTCTTTATGCCTGCCCCATCGGGAAGTGTGGCAGTTCTTCCAGCAGTTTCAGAATAAGGTGCTGCTTCATATCTTCGTCAACGGCCAGCACGTCGATCATGGGGGTGTAGTGTTCGATCACTTTATCTTTGGCCCACTTCTCACCAGCGACGGCGGCCTTGATGGTAGCTGTGTCCAGTAACATTTCCTGTTTGGCCATCGTGTCAACTCCTGTCGTTTTTTGTCTTATTCCAGCATACCACAGAACCGGCAGGAAAACCAGCGGCGGAAAGATTTTCCTACGCATTTCAAAGCCCGTTTCGACGGGTATGTGATAAATCATTCTGCCACCCCATCGACCACCGCCGAAAAGCCTTGATTTCCGTAGACTTTTTGCCCCCTAAATGCGTAGACAGGAAGATGTTTTCCTCTCTGTTGTCTTTTTGTAGACATTCTCCTTGTAAACTAAATTAAAACTATAACTTAAAATAGGGAAACTGTGATAAGCGGAGGTTGAATATGCAGGTTTTGATAATAGATAACGATATTGCATATAGAAATGGCGTTAGCATGGCTGCTTCCAATAAACATTGGATACCTGTATCATGTGGAGATATTAGAACAGCAAAGCAGATTATATCCTCTACATTGCCAGATTTGATTATTTCTGATTGTTTATTGTATGGTGAAACTGTGATAGACTTATTAGTATGGATGAAACTGCAAAGGATTGATATTCCTGTTATCGCGGTGTCTGCGGCTGCGGATGAAGCCTTATCCGCAGCCGTGATTAAAAATGGTGCCGACTGTTTCTATGATAAACTGAACTTCACCCTTTCCAAAATATATGAGGTGTTGGAAAAACACCAAAGTTAGAGTTGATTTGCCCGTGGAGGAACGCATGAAAGAAAAGATTTTGGTTGTAGACGATGATAAAAGTATGGTTAATATGATAAAAGATGTTTTAGAGATGGAGGGGTATGCTGTTACGACTGCATTTGACGGAGAGCAAGCTCTAAAACAAGTCCAAAAGCAGTCTGATATAATACTTCTTGATATAAACCTGCCCAAAATGGACGGCATAGAGGTTTGCGAAAAAATCCGTGACTGCGTACATTGCCCTATATTGTTCTTATCCGCCCGTATAGAAGAAAAAGACCGAATTATCGGTTTGAAAGCGGGTGGTGATGATTATATTGTAAAGCCGTTTTCGATTGGCGAATTACTGGCCCGGATCGAAGCTCATTTAAGGCGAGAGGCAAGAATCCAAGGGAAAACAGAATTTCGATATGACAACGATTTGATTATTGATCTGAATAGCCGAAAAGTAAGTTTTGATAATCAGGTCATAGAACTTACAAAGTCTGAATTTGATATAGTGGCGTTATTATCTCGTCATCCCGGACAAGTTTTTGATCGAGAAATGATCTATGAAAAACTATGGGGACTGGATAGGGATGGCGATAATAAAAATGTAACAGAATTGATTCGGAGAATCCGTAACAAGATTAGAGAACATACAGATAGGGAGTTCATTGAAACGGTTTGGGGATGTGGATATAGATGGGCAGCAAAATAAAACGGTCACTTTTTAAGTATTTAATAATATCATTAACAATATCCATCATACTTTCCATCGCAGTTCAGGACGCAGCACAAAATATTTCTGACAATATTCAGCTAAAGTATACGGATTCTTCAAAACTATATGAGTATCAAAACGGATATTCTCAACTTTTTGGTGATGTGCCGCAAATCCCCGATGTCTCCCCGGAAATAATGATACCATCAGATCGTATAGCAAAAGAGCTTTGTGATTTTATTTCAAGCTGGTGCATTTTGTTTTTTACACTTTTCGGTGTCTTTTTATCGCTCACATTATTCTATAAACGCAGGTTGAAAACACCATTTTCAGTATTAAATGAAGCTGCGGATAAAATAAGCAGACAGGATTTGGATTTCAAAATCTCTTATGTCTATGATGATGAATTAGGCCAGATTTGTGCTGCATTTGAAAAAATGCGCGAAAAATTAGCAGAAAACAACAGCTCAATGTGGAACATGATAGACGAACAAAAGCAAATGCGTTCAGCCTTTTCTCATGATTTACGAACACCACTGGCGGTCATGAAAGGTTATGTTGAGTATTTGTTGCGGTACTATCCTAAGCACAGATTATCAGAGGAAAAAGTAATAGAAGTGCTGGGAGAATTGCAGAGCCAAACAGAAAGAATATCCTGTTTTGCTGGCACAATGAAAAACATAAATCGTTTGGATGAAATTATTATAAGCAGAGCGTATGTCAGCCAAGCCGATCTCCTTGCTAAAACAGAAGCAATTTTGACTGTTCTCGCTCAAAAATATGCGAAGCAGTTTGAGGTGCATAGCGAACTGAAAGAACAACAGTTGAATTTGGACATATCTATTTTCCTTGAAGTTCTTGAAAATCTAATTGATAATGCTATGCGTTTTTCGGTTCAGTGTGTTCGTGTGGAGTTTCGCTACTCTCAATCCCTATTGAATGTCTGCGTGCATGACGATGGAAAAGGGTTTCAGCCAGACGAATTAAGTAAAGCGGTCAAGCCTTATTATCATGGCGAAAGCGTAGGAACAGAGCATTATGGCATGGGTCTATACATTTGCAAAATGCTTTGTGAGAAGCATGGAGGATTTCTCCGGGTATATAACTCACCGGGCGGAGGTGCCTGCGTGGAATTTAATATTGCTGCATGAATCGGGCAATAGCGGTAGATTTAAGAAAATCACCGCTATTGTTTTTTTGTAGTTATTTTACCGATATACTTAGGATAAGAAAACGGATAAGGGGGACGATTGCATGAATTGGAGTTTAGTCAAAAAGGATTTTATGCTGCTGCTGAAAAGTCCGCTTACCTATATTGGTGTCCTTTCTATGGTTGTGATTCTGTATATCACCGTATCGCCATACATCAAACTATATGACGATTTTCAGCCAGACGGAGAAACAATGGAATATTCTTACGATGGCAACATTACGGATGGGTATATTCCGACACCGGAAAACGAACGGTGGGAGTATGTATCACAAGAAATGGAAGCCTATCTGGTAAGTGAATGTGAAATGAGCCATGAGGATGCACAAAAGCAAATGGACGAAGTGCTTAGTAAAGGCTGGACAGTGCAAGAAATTAGACAATTTTTCATTGATGAATATGGGATAGTCGGTTTTCAATCTGTATGGAATATGAGTGCCTATAAAAAAGCTGATGCTGGCGAGGTGCAGCAATATTTGGATTCAGTATTTCAGGAAGAATCATATACGAGCTATTTGGGAAGAAAATATGCGGATTATCTCGGAATCACTTCTATACTTTTCACAATATCTGTTTTTGCAATTTTGCTTATGCGCGACATGAGGAAAAGCATTTACAGTTTTATTCATACGAAACCGATCAGCAGCCGGAATTATGTTCTGGGCAAATATATTGCTGGAATCTCAATGGTCTTACTCTTTGTTGTTATACTAACAGCGATTGTCGATGTTGTCGCTGTAAGTGCAGGAAACAGCTATGGATACAAAACAAGCCTTTGGGATATTTGGGCCAATATCATAATGTATGATCTGCCCGGAATTCTACTCACAGGCTGCATTATGCTCTTTATTTCAATTTTGTTCAAGAACGTAATTCCGGCAATTCCGGCAATGCTTTTGTATTTCATTTACGCCAACATCGGTACGCTGAGTTCCGCCGAGGATTACCACTATCAGGTAAAGCCCGGAGCAATATTTATACGCTTTCCTCAGTTGTTTACTGAAACAGAAATACCATCTGGAATTGTAAGCAATCAAATTTTTCTTTTGATTTTAGCTATTGTTCTGCTTATTGCCAGTATTCAGATATGGGAAAGGAGGCGTGATACATGAAGTATGAATTAAAAATAGCACTGCCTATGTATAAGATCATTTATTCTATGCTCTTTATGGTAATTATCATTTTGGTAAGGCCAATTATGTCCTATAACGAGATTGTTTCTGTTCTGGAATCAAGTGTTGCGCTTCTTGCAGGCGTGTTCATGGCTGATATTTATTATATGGAGTATATGAATGAAAGAATCTCCACTTACTCTTTATTCCCTATAAAACAAAAACGTGGTTCGATCCTAAAACGCGCTTTTATTAGCCAACTATATTTAATTGTTTTAGTTGCTGTTTTTTATTGGGGTTTCGTGTTAGTGTATCATCCTACAAACTATTCTGGTGTTCCCGTCATAAGTCTATACGCTTCCTGCATGGGTGCCTGCGCCGCAAGTATGTTTTTTATGGGAACGTTTTGCTTTACCGCTACAAATCTAATGCGGAATATAGGGCTTGCTATCGGCCTGCTGTTCTTCTTTTGGCTGCTTTTGACATCTACGATCATTCGTGTGTTACCAGAAATATTACAGCTATTCAAGCTGTCAGGGGAAGTTGTTCAGGATGGTTATTTAATTCCTTTTTGGCCGAGCAGAATATTATACGTTGTATGTGCAGTTGCTTTAATGTACTGGAATCTACATCTGGTAAATCAGCAGCCGGATTTTAATAAAAAAAGGTGGTGTAAACATGGGAATAAAAGTATGTGATTTAGTAATGGAATACAAAAAGGGTGTGAAAGTCCTAAATCATGTAAACTTGACTATCGAACATGGCATATATGGACTTCTGGGGGAAAATGGAGCCGGAAAAACAACACTGATGAAGATATTGGTTACACTTCTTACTCCCACATCTGGTACGGTTGAAATAAACGGCCTCACTGTTAAGCCGGAAAATTACGAGATCATCAAAAAGCAAATTGGATACTTGCCGCAAGAGTTTGGCCTATATCCCAATCTTACAGTGCGTGAAGCATTGGAGTATGTTGGGATTATGTCTGGCATGGAAAAAGCGGAGTACCAGAAACAAATAGACTATTATTTGGAGGCCACAGGGTTATCTGCACATCAGAAGAAGAAAAATCGGCAGCTCTCCGGTGGAATGAAACGCAGAGTGGGGCTTATCCAAGCTCTCTTACACAATCCATCTGTTTTAATTGTCGATGAACCCACAACAGGGCTTGACCCGGAAGAACGCATCCGAATTAGAAATCTATTGTTTGATTTCTCTGCGGACAGAACAGTTCTTTTTTCAACCCATGTTACGGAGGACTTGGCTGCTACCTGTAATCAACTCGCTGTAATGAAAAAAGGTCACTTTCTCTATTCAGGCAATATGTCTGAACTAATTGAGCAGGCACAAGGTCATGTTTGGAAGTGTAGGGTATCGAATGAAAATAAAGCCAGAGAAGTAGAACAGCGATACCATGTTTCAGCGAAACAACTTACAAGTGATGGATTGTTGATGAAAATAATCAGTTCGTCACATCCTGACATCGAATGTTGGCCCTGCGAAGCATCACTTGAAGATGCCTATATTTATTTATCTAATATAAAAACTTGATGTTATGCCGGACGACGGCAAAGAAAAAAGCCGTCGTACAGCAGCCCTTTTGACACGCCCATACGACCAGCGGCGGCTTTGAGTTATCAAGGCCGCCGCTTTCCTTTGTTCGGCGCAGGATCGGCGGCCCACGGAGGGAGCCGCCATGCTGATATACCCTGTTTTTCAAAAGCATAGCTTGTTAAAAAAAGCCTGTATCCAACAGGGGGCAGCTCCGGCCAACGATATGAACTATACCATGTAAGGAAACTTCATAACGCTTTCATATTCGCCCGGTGGGTCTACGACCTGCCGGGCGAATTTTGTCGATTCCTGCGGTTTTTCGGTGCGGGCCGGAGCTTCCGCAGCAACATAGACACAGGGGGCGACGCAACCGGCCCCGGCTTCTCACTCTCCCGCAGATCGGGGGTGAGAAGATGAAGTACACTCCTGATGGTTATAGAGAACGCTGCCGGTTTGACGCTTTCTGTAAAACTGTTCTCCGCAATGAGGCCAGAACCCACCTGCGGGATTTGGGACGCCAGCGGAACCGAGAAATCGAGTTCAGCGCCTTATCGCAGCAAGAAATGGACAAGCTCTGCACAGTGGACGAATACCCAAGCGACAGCATCCTATTCACAGCCTATGGCTATGCCTTACATATCCATGACGAGCTGGTGGCCGCTGCCTTTGCCAGTCTGCCGGAACAGGAGCAAGGCATTTTGATCCTGCATTGTGTGTTGGGGCTGGCAGACGGAGAGATCGGCAGTCTTGTGGGAATGTCCCGCAGCGCCGTCCAGCGGCACCGCACCAAGGCCCTGAACGAATTGCGGAAACGATTGGAGGAAGAAAGGAGGAAACCGAAATGAAGCAGCCGACTTTCTGTGGGCGGGAGTTGTTGTCCCTGTCTGTGATCGAGGCGGCCCGCGCTGGTGATCCACTGGCCGTGGAGCGCGTCTTGCGGTACTATGAGGGCTACATAAACAAGCTCTGTACCCGGACGCTCTACGATCTGGACGGTACGCCCCATGTGCGGGTGGACGAGTACATGAAGCGCCGATTGCAAAGCAGACTGATCCGGGCCATCCTGAACAGCCCATAAGAAAGCGCCGGACGCGGCGGCCTGTTGGCCCTGCGCCCGGCGTTTTCCTATGGGGGATATTCTACGCATTTCAAAACCCGTTCCGGCGGGTATTGGAGCAATCCTATTGCCGCCCCGTCAATCGCTTGCCAGAAGCCCGCTATGGCGGCCTATTCAGCGGCTTAACTGCGTAGCTTGCAGGTATCTTTTCCGCTGCCTTTCGGCCTCTTGCTTCCGGCGCATCCGCACCGCGCAATCCGGGCAGTATTTGGCCCGGTTGGATTTCGGTGTAAATGCAGCACCGCATACGGCGCACCGCTTCACGCTGTCCCGGCTCTGGATGATCTCGGCATACAGCGCCCCATCCAGCGGGAGAACAGCGGCACGAAACCACCGGCACAGCAGCGAATAGGAAATGCTCTGGACACACACATTCCTCGCCGTCGTCCAGCAAAAGGCAGTTCCCGTCACAGTAGTTGCAGCACTCATGCGTCAGCTTCCGGGCCTTGCGATATTGAGGGTAATTCATTCTCGGTATGCTCATAGCTCTTGTGCCTGCTCCTTTCCCGGCATCACCCGCAAAATGCTGTCCACATTCTGCTTGATAATGCCGTATTCTTTCAGCTCTCGCTTGACTTCGCCGTACTGTTCGTACAGCCGCGCTTTCTGCTTGTCCAGCTCCCGGTACTCGGCTTTCAGGGCGGCCAGATCGGGCAGCCTTGTGATTCCGGCGTCCTTGATGGCCTTTGCCGCAGCCTCGTACAAAATGAGCTGGCTTTCATGTTCGCGCCGGAACGCGGCCTTGTCTTTGGCCTTGCGGTATTCCAGCACCACGGGCCGGAGCTGCTTGTAGGTGGTGAGGTTCTTTATCAGCACCGCCATGTTCCCAAGACGATGTTCCACATCTTTGAGGGACGCAGCCGCCTCGTCGTTGGCCGCGCTGATCTCCGCGACCTTGCTTTCCAGCTCGGCATATTGCTCTATGCCATGCTCGGTAAGGAAGTTGATTGTCTTTGCGGCCTGCTTCAAATTTTGGAGCTTCGCCCAACGTGCATAGCCCGCGCTCTGCTGGGCCTTGATGTTGTTCTCCAAGTCGATCCGCAGGGTGAT
>OHPK01000617.1_pt1 | contig 17532 bp, 13 predicted proteins | sample 1577661 | NCBI WGS metagenome assembly OHPK01 (sample SAMEA3879556, study PRJEB24766) | human gut metagenome | biome: human-associated habitat; feature: feces | place: USA | collected 1985/1987
CCGCAGACCTTGCGGGGCTGAAAACCATACCGGCCATCGTCCGCAATCTTGACGATGACGAGGCGGTGATCCTCATGGTGGATAGCAATTTGCAGCGGGAAACCATCAGTCCCATGGAACGGGCGCAGGCGTACAAAATGAAGCTGGAAGCGTTGAAGCATCAGGGAAAGAGGGTGGATTTGGAGGGAAAATCAACTTCTGTTCAAGTTGGACAGAAGTTGCCGGGAAAGACCTCACGCGAACTTGTGGCTGAAAACAGCCCCGACAGCGCAGCACAGATTCGCCGCTATATCCGTCTCACCGAGCTTCTGCCGGAGGTACAGAAAAAGGTGGACAGCAAGGAGATCGCGTTCAGCCCCGCCGTGGAGCTGTCGTATCTCACCCGTGACGAGCAGAAGCAGTTTCTGGACGCAATGGACTATTCCCAGAACACGCCCTCCCTTTCCCAGGCACAGCGGCTCAAGAAGCTCAGCCAGGAGGGAAAATGCACGAAGGAGGCCATGCGCTCCATCATGTCCGAGGAAAAGAAGGAGGAACAGGAGCGTATTACGCTGAGCAGCGATACCCTCCGCAAATATTTCCCCCGAAGCTACACGCCCCTGCAAATGCAGCAGACCATCATCAAGCTGCTGGAGCAGTGGCAGAAAAAACAGCAGCGCCAAAACGAGCGCTGAGAAAGGCAGGTTTATCCATGAACGTAACCATCAACATCTACGGCGACGTACACATCCACTGCGACTGCTGCGACGGGTGCGGCGTGTATGACGACAATTTCGACGACGCCCTCGAAGCGCCGCATGAAGCTGTACCGGATGCGGAGGACGGCGGCGAACAGATCGGCCCGACCGCCGAAGAAGCGGAAGCGGCGGTAAAGGCATTGGCGGCGTTTTTTCTTCCGCTTTTTTCGGAGGAGACCGACGAAGAAGGCGGCCTACGCCGAGTACCACCGGGCGCAGGAGCAGATGCGGGAGCTGCTGATCCACAAGGCGAACGCCGCCTGTCTGCCGGGGCTGGATGAACAGAACCGGCAGACCACCGAGCGGCAGCGCGAGGAAAAATAGCGATGGCACATCGCGCAGCCACAGATGAAATCTGTGTTACAGGGGGTATGGGGAACGCCCCATCAAGCAAAAGGCGGGGACTCGTCAGAGTCTCCGCCTGGTGTCTTTTGGCTCCAAAAGACCTTGCTTGCCACGTTTGTCGGGAACCTCACATTACTCGGGGAGAGCGTTGTTCCCTGTTTACATACGGAAGCCAAAACAAGCAAGGGAAACGAATTGTTACAAGGGCTCTTTCACAAAGCCTGTGCAAAATTCGACCACAGTCAGTTCACTTTTCTTATGCTCCATACACAAAATCCCTTTACAAAAAAATCGCACGGCCGCCTTACTGCGGGTTTGCGGGCTTCGCTCGCTTTTGATTAGCGCCTTCGGCGCAGCGGATGATTTCAGATCAGAAGAGTTAAGGCTCAAGATTTATCCACAAAGCGGGGCGAACGGCGATCGTATCGTTGGCGGCAGAGTAGCCATTCTCATCGATTCTGCCGTTGTAGCGGCTGACATTTACAGTGTCGTATAAATAAATCGACCGCAGCCACCAATTGCAATTGCCATCTTCAGCTTTATATGCGCCTTGGGCATAGCAGTATGCAGTTCCTTGACACCGTCTGGTGCTGTCTGAACTGAAATACTTTTTGGCTTCAATAGCATTCAAAAGGAAGACCCTGTCTTTTGTATTAACAGTACTGTAGTCAGTCGTTGTTACGGTAGTGCTGAGAATCTGCTTCTGCTCATCTACACTGAACGCGTTGTTAAAAAACGCTCCGTTCAGCCATTTCCGCAATGAACAGGTTTCCCATGTTACATGTTTATTTTTTACGAAGGAAGTATTGTATCGCTTGCAATCGAGGGCGTATTTGCTTATCAGCAAAGCCCTGCTTCCATCGTTTTTCAATACCAGCCACTCGATGAGGGCGTTTTCGTTCTTTGACGCCTGAGGGTAGCGTCCGAATGCTATAGTCACAAATCCCTGATAGGATGATACCAGCTGCGTCTGTTTTTCACTTGCAATCTGAAAAACTCGCGGTTTTGTAATGAGCACCCTCAGCGCCTGATTGTAATTATACTCTCCGTAACCGGTCAGCGCCGATTCATTGATCCAGCTCTGAAGCGAGGAGACGTCTGCTCTTGCCGTCGACAAAGCTTTATCGGCAGCAGCCTTAGATTCAAATCCGCCAAGCTGTTTAAGGGCAGAATCCAGTTTGAGTTCGAGCTGTTTCAGTCCCGCTGCTATTTCCGAAATCTCCCCATCAACGCGTTTTCGCTCCTTTCCGGCAAACAGGCCGAGGAAATCACGCTTGGAGCGAAGGGTGTTAAGTCTGCTGTTTGCGGCAGTCTTTTCACTATTTAACCATTTGATCTGTGCAGCAGTTTCGTCATACCCGCCGCATATACTCTCCATGTATGACAACTTTTGCTTTGCAGCCGTAAGCTGCTGCTCCAGTGATTGAGCCTGTCTTCCGCTTTGTTTTGCTCTGAAAGCGGCAATGACTTTATACGCTTCCAACTGAGCCGCGGCCTCAGCCTCGTCAGCCCTGCGTTTCTCTTCGGCCTTTGCCTCGTCAGCCCTGCGTTTCTCTTCGGCCTTTCTGCGTTCTTTCTCCGCCTTCCTACGATCATCCGCAGCAATATAGCCGTTGATCTCATTTTTAAGCGATCCGGATCCAAAACGCAGCGCCTTTTGGATGTTTGCATTAAGCGCGATTCCGGAAGCATCGTTCATGGAACTGCGCGACCGTTTTTTAAGATCGCTCATAGCCTTTGCAAGATACGCCTCACCGTTCTCAGGATCTATATCGAGCACCTTCTCGGCATATTCGTTTGCACTGCCCCATTCCCCGTCCTCAAGGAACATAAACGCGCGCTTCAAAAGACTCTGCACGGTCGCCGCGGCCGGGTTGGATACAGCCGCCTGCTGAACATCTCCATCTTTGGGAGCGTCCTTTGCAAGCAGTTTCCCAACGCCGCGAACAAGATCCTGCACCGCGCCAAGCTTTCCGAGATCCTGCGCCTGAAGGCCCTTGAATTCGTCCGGAAGATCGTAGGGATCCATATCGCAGAAGCAGGGGATGAGAACCTTTGACCTGTCTTTCGCAGCCAGACGAAGAAAGCGGCTCCATTCGTTTTTGACCCATGCGGCTTGGAAGTACTCGTATTTCGTGCCGATGGAGAGCATCACCCTTGCCGAGTTCAGCGCGGCGAAAATATACGGTTCGTACTGCCTGCCGAGCTTATCCTCAAGCGATATTCGAGAGAAGAACACCTTGAGTCCATTCGCGGTCAGAGCGTCATAAATATCCTGTGCCAGTACGGAATCATGGGTACGCATGCCATTTTCGTCCGTCTTCTCTTTATAACAGATGAAAACGTCGTATGGCTTCTCGTTTCTGCTGACAGAGAGGATCGCATCGTTAAGACGGTCGATCTCCTGAGCCTCACGGCGATAGACGCGCTGCGCTGTTACGTCGGCATATTCCATAGCAAGGAGGTAGTTTTCATCCTTCATAAGGCTTTCGAAGCTCGCCCTGTGGCAGGTGGGCTTCTTCTCGCCTGTTGCAGGATCGTCGACGTACTCGATACCCCAATTGCACAGGCAGAGACCCCAGTAAGCCTCGGCCTCCTCCGGGAATTCGGCGATGAGCTGCTCGTACAATGCCGCCGCCTTGTCGAATTCTTTGTTAAGACGCAGGCGATTCGCACGATTGAAGAGAGTCATTTTCTTTTCGTTGTCCGCGCTCGGCACGGTTTGAGTCGTCCCGCAGTACTCGCATTCAACCACCTTGTCGGCTTCGGTGATATTCAAGTCGCCGCCGCACATTTTGCATTTGAAAACAGCCATAATATACCTCCGGTTTATTTATTCAGTTTGCAGAGCCTGTTTCTTTCAGCAAGAATAGCTTCAGCTTTTTTGCAGAGTGGAACAACGCTTGTGTCGTCGTTATCGACCATAGCGCGCTGGAGCTCCTCCATCACGGCTTTAAGCTCGGTTTCCGCCGCAACGGTTGCATCGTTTGAAACGGGGTCGCAGTAATTGAGCATATCAGAAAGTTTCTTAAGCTCCTTCTTTGCTTCATCATCGGCGCACTGAGCGACCAAGCTGTTGCCCAATGAGCGAAGAGCGCGTATAACGGATACGTCTTTGGCAAGTTTAATATCCTGACGCACGATTTCATCTCTTGTGGCGTCAGTAGCTACGGTGCCGAGTACAGCCGCGCCAAGGATAAGAATAAATACGAGCACAAAAGGCCAAAGAGGAATTCCCGCCATGCCCGCAAGCGCCATGGTGAGGAAACTCAAGGGAACTTGAGCAGCCGAATAGAGCACGCCTATTCTGGCGATAGGGAATCCGTAAAACCTGCTCTTCGCAGTACCGTCCTTACCGAATGCAAGGGCAAAAATCATCAGACTTACAATGAGGGAAACAAGCCCAAAGCTGTATCCGATCCAGAAGATGCCGGTATGCTTGAAAGGCAGTACAAACGACAGCACATTGTATACAGCAAAGATAACTACAACGGTTACGATAGAGCGGATCTGATTTTTATTGAAGCTCATGGTCATTCTCCTTTCTTAAAGCCGCACTCGGGGCAGAACTTCGATTTGATGTCTTTTGTTCCGCAGTTCGGACAGATCCAGCCCTTATTTTCTTCGGGCTTTTTCGCGCCGCATTCGGGGCAGAACTTACTTGTGATATCCTTCGTTCCGCATTCCGGACAAGTCCAGCCTTGCTTGTCTTCGGGCTTCTTTGCGCCGCACTCGGGGCAGAATTTGCTTGTGATATTCTCAGTTCCGCACTTGGGACACGTCCAGCCGCCAGCGGGCTTGGATTCCGGCTTTTTGGCACCGCAGTCCGGGCAGAATTTGAAGCTGATACCAGCCTTGCCGCAGGAGGGGCAGGTCCAGCCTTCCGCTGCGGGCTGAACTGGCGCGGGAGGCTGCTGAACGGCGTTCGGACTCATGCCGCTCATCATATTTCCTATCTGCGGGGCAATCGCACCCATTGCGGCCATTCCAACACCGAGCCCCATTAAATCGCCCATCATGCTGCCACCTCCGCCAATCGAAACGCCGGAGCCCATATTGCCGATACCGGCGGCATACGCTTCTTGCACTTCGGCCTGCAGTACGTCCTTCTGGTTGTAGCCCTTAGCCGCCATGATCTCTGCTTCGGTAAGGCCCTGCATACGCTGCGCTTGCGCCTCCGCCTGCGCCCCAATCACCTTGCGTTCAGCCTCACGCCTTGCCACTTCAGTTTGAGTCATCTGGCGCTGCATCTCCGCTTCTCGTCTTGCCGCCTCAATAGCAGCCGCGGCCTGCTCCTCCGCCGTGCGGTACTGCGCCTTTGACGCGGCCTCAGCCATCTTGACCGTCGCCTCCGCCTGAATCACGCGGGTCTGGAGCACTATTGTGTGCAGCTCGCGGATTCGCTTGAAGTTCGGATCATTTTCGGGCAGGACGATGCTCGTGACATAGAGTTGAGGAACGGTCAGGCCGTACTCCTCAAAGCCAACTTTGATCTTTTCGCGCAGGGAGGCCGAAATGAGGTCAAGCTTTTCGTCTATCTCGAGTATATCTATATCGTTTGCCTTTATGACCGAAGGCAGATTAGTCTTCACAGAACTCGCAATCATCGGGCGGAAGGAAGCCTGCAGACTCTTCGTAAAGCTTGAGGAAACCTTAATAATGTTTGTGTGCCGACAATTATCGCATATCAAAGTGTTGCCTGAGGCATTGACGGTATAAAGCGTTTGTCCGCACTTTTCACACATTATCGTCTCGGGCAAGGCTTCCGTCTTCCACGAAATGCCCTTCATTGTGCCGACGAGCTTAATAAGCAGCTTGCGGGAATCGTCTACGGCAAGGTTCATTTCGCCGGACGCGCCGAGATCAAGAGGCGTACCCGTAAGCGGATCGATGAAGCGCACCTTGTCGGGAGTGCCCCACTTGATGCCCATCTGTACTGTCTTATTAATGAAGTAGACTTCCGTATGGAAGGTGCCGTCATTGTCTGTCGGCAGCTTATACAGTTTCTCCAGCATCGGAAGCTGCTGCGTTTCAAGTGTGTACCGACCGGGACCGAAAAGATCCAAAGCCATACCGTCGCGGAAGAAGACAGCCTCCTGGCTTTCGTGAACTATGAGCTGAGACCCGTAGTTAAAATCCTCGATTGGATGCTTCCAGATAAACGTCGAGTTGTCGCCCTCATACTTGATAATAGAAGCGAGACCATCATGCTTGATCTTTTCTTGCGCAGCTCTCTCGGCAACGTCGTTTACATGATCACACACAGGGCAAGTGAATTTATCTGCACCTTTTGCCGCACGAAGCCTAATGCCACATTGACCGCAAGAGAACTCAACCGTCTTATCCTGCTCCGCCATTGTGTTGATCGGCTCATGGCAGACGGGGCATTTTGCCTTATCTCCCTTGGACTGGTCGAACACAACGTCGTTACCGCAATGCGGACATTTCCTGCTTGAAAGCTTCTCAGTTTGAATGTTGATCTGTTCCCCGCAGGAGCATTTGATCCTTCTTTTTGCGAACATGCCCGTGCCGAACAGGCCGCTTGAAGCTTCCACATATTTGTGGCACTTGGGACACTCGATTACGAATTTTGACATACGACGCCTCCTCTTATCAGTCTGAATGATTTTGGTTTTATTAACGGTGTTTCGCTTTCTGAAATTTTGCGCAACCGCCTTACGGCGGATAAGGCAAGTGCTGCGCACTTGCAATTGCGGGCTGCGCCCGCTGAAAGATTGCGCCTTCGGCGCTGTGGAAGATTTCAGATCAGAAGAGTTAAGACCCAAGATCTATCCACAAAGCGGGGCGAACGGCGATACCGTCGGTAAAGGGCAGGCAGCAAGTATCGTGGTAGGGCTGCCAGCCAGCACAGCCGTAGTTGTCGACAATTGAAACGTAGTCACGACTGAAATAGCCGCCGGGTGACCGTAGCCACCAACTGCAATTGCCATTGTAATCCTTATGTGCGCCTTGAGCATAACAGTATGCCGTTCCTTGACATATTCTTGTTCTTTCATCGGACAGGTACTGATTGCATTCCTCGATGCTCAAAAGGAACACCTTATCCGTTGTATTATTGCCCGGATCAGTGTTGCTTGATGGGTTCCGATCCACCGTTACGGTAGTATGGAGAATTTGCTTCTGCTCCTCTACGGTAGTATGGAGAATTTGCTTCTGCTCCTCCGCACTGAATGCGCTGTTGATAAACGATCCGTTCAGCCATCTCCGCAGTGTGCAGGTTTCCCATGTTATATCTGTGCCAGAAGTATTGTATCGCTGGCAATCGAGGGCGTATTTGCTTATCAGCAAAGCCTTGCTTCCATCGTTTTTCAATACCAGCCACTCGATGAGGGCGTTTTCGTTCTTCGACGCCTGAGGGTAGCGTCCGAATACTATAGTCACAAATCCCTTATAGGATGACGCCAGCAGCGGCTGTTTTTCACTCACGATTTGAAGAACCCGCGGTTTTGTTAGAAGCACCTTCAGCGCTTGGCTGCAGCTGAACTCTCCGGAACCGGTCAGCGCCGATTCATTGATCAGGTTCTGAAGCGAGGAGACGTCTGCTCTGGCCTCTGACAAAGTTTTATCGGCAGCCGTCTTAGACTCAAATCCGCCAAGCTGTTCACGAGCAGAAGTCAGTTTAAGATCGAGCTGTTTCAGCCCAGTCGTTATTTCCGAGATCTCTCCGTCAAGGCGTTTCTTTTCCTTGCCCGCAAACAGACCGAGAGAATCGCGCTTAGTACGCAGCGCGCTCAGTCTGCTGTTTGCCGCTGCCCTTTCATCACTATATTGCCTGAACTGCGCGGCTGCTTTGTCATACCCGACGCATATTTGCTCAATATATGACAGTTTTTGCATTGCAACCGCAAGCCGCTGCTCCAACGACTGCGCCTTTACTCCGTTCTGCTTTGCCATAAACGCGGCGATGACCTTATCCGCTTCCAGCTGAGCCGCGGCCTCAGCCTCTTCTGCTGCCTTCCTGCGTGCGGCCTCGGCCTCTTCTGCTGCCTTCCTGCGCCTTTCATCCTCAGCTTTGGTGGAAGCGATATAGCCGTTGATCTCATTTTTAAGCGCTTCCGAGCCAAATCGGAGCGCCTTTTGTATATTCGCGTTAAGAGCGATTCCGGAGGCGTCGTTCATGGCGCTGCGCGTCCGTTTATTAAGACCGCTCATAGCCTTTGCAAGATAAGCCTCGCCGTTTTCGGGGTCTATATCGAGCACCTTCTCGGCGTACTCGTCCGCGCTCTGCCATTCGCCGTCCTCAAGGAACATAAAGGCGCGCTTCAAAAGACTCTGCACGGTCGCCGAAGCGGGGTTTGACGCAGCCGCTTGAGGCGCTTCCTGCTTAGCGTGGGCTTCCTTTGCGAGCAGCTTTTCAACACCGCGGACAATGTCCTGCACAGCGCCGAGCTTGCCGAGGTCCTGCGCCTGCAGATGTGAGAACTCTTCCGGCAAATCGTAGGGATCCATGTCGCGGTAGGCGGGGATCAGCACCTTTTTGCCGCCGCTCTGCTTTGCCAGCGCGAGGTAGCGGCTCCACTCGTTCTTGACCCAGACCGCGTTGAAATGCTCCAGCTTCGTACCGAGAACGACCATGACCTTCGCGCTGTTGAGGGCAGCGAAGATATAGGGCTCGTATGCCGTGCCGAGCTTGTCCTCAAGGGTTATGCGGGAAAAGAAGACCTTGAACCCCTCCTGCGTGAGCTGATGGTATAGATCGTTTGCAAGCACGGAATCCATCGTTCTTCTTCCGTTTGCGTCCGTTTCCTTGTAGCATATAAAGACGTCGAAGGGCTCCTCCTTCTGCGAGATGGCAAGAATGCCTTTTTGAATGTCGTTGATCGTCTTCGCTTCTTTTTCGTATAGCTCGCGCTGATATCCGTCAGCGTACTGCAGGGCGGATTTATAATTATCATCATCGAAAACAGACGTAAACTGAGCGCGGTTGACCGTCGGCACGCGTTTGTGCGTCGCCGGATCCTCCACATATTCAATACCGTACTGACAGAGTACGAGCGACCAGTACGCTTCCGCGTCGGTCGTATCCTCGTTCAGGATCTGCTCGTAGATCCCCGCCGCTTTGTCGAATTCGTTGTTGCGTCTGAAATGGTTTGCACGGTTATAAAAGATCGTCCTGCGATCATCATCGAGCTTCGGCAGAGTCTGCTTTGAACCGCAGTACTCGCATTCCGCAACGGTTGAACCTTTTTCTATGATCAGATCGCCGCCGCACATTTTACATTTAAATGCTGCCATATGTACCCCCTATTTATCCTCTGGTATCTCAAGATTCCTGAGAGCAAATTCTATACTCTTCAAAATAATTTCATTTCTTGTACGACCCGTATGTTCGGCAACAGCATCAACGTCACGTAGCATATCCTTTGGCATACGGACAGAAAAAACCTGCGATTCCTCTGTGTACTTCTTTGCTTTTAAAACAAATTTAACTTCTGCCATATGCATCTCTCTTTCACAGAAAGCATTGTAACACATTTGTATTGCGTTTGCAATATATTTTCAACTGGTTGCAATGATATATTTCAGTCATGTATGTTCGTTTGGTTTAAATATCATTACGCCGTCTTGAACGGTAACCCGGATTTTGAATCACCAGAGGTTTTTTTCTCACTCCTTATCTTCCCACCTGTAATCACTCCTTCAGCGGTTTGTCCACCGGTGCCATAAACCAACCACCGCCTCCGAAAATGAGGTACATGTCCTTCTTGATAATGGAGGCGAGACCATCATGCTTGATCTTTTCTTGCGCAGCTCTCTCGGCAACGTCGTTTACATGATCACACACAGGGCAAGTGAATTTATCTGCACCTTTTGCCGCACGAAGCCTAATGCCACATTGACCGCAAGAGAACTCAATCGTCTTATCCTGCTCCGCCATTGTATTAATGGGCTCATGGCAGACAGGGCACTTGGCTTTATCCCCCTTGGACTGATCGAACACCACTTCGTTACCGCAGTGAGGGCACTTCCTGCTTGAAAGCTTCTCTGTCTGGATATTGATCGTTTCGCCGCAGGAACATTTTACCGTCCTTTTCGCAAACAAACCTGTGCCAAACAAACCGCCCGAAGCCTCCGCATATCTGTGGCATTTTGGACACTCCATTACAAATTTCGACATTTTACGCCTCCTATTATTGGTTGAAGCTATATCTGTTTGCAACCATATAACTTGCGTTAGTAAACTGAGCTGCAAATTCATAGATGGTGTTGCTACGCAGCCGCGTCTTGTGTCAAGTTCACGACGGCTTCCGTTCTGAGTTACAAAGGATACTGCGCATAACTGCAAAATGTATATTTATGCGCTCTCTTAATTTAGAAAACAGTGTGCAAAGAACAGTTCTGGAGGTAAAAACTTCAGGCAGTCAAACAACGCCTATATTCAGCGGAGATCCCGTCCCTCTCGTGCCATTATTGTACATAATTGTGGCAATATCTGTCAACACCGTGAATGCATAAATATGCATTATATGCAAATACATTTTTTCCTTATAAGTGGGCATTACGAATGACGGGCAGCGTTGCGCGTAAATAGAAAAGCAAAGCCGCCTCAAGCGGTGGGGCTTATTCAGCCAATGTTTAGTCAGCGCCTGCACCATATAAAAACGCAAGATCTGTATTTTTTATCTGATTCTGCGTTTAAGGAGCCATTCCCCAAAATGTGACCGTGGTGCCAGCGCAGTACCAGTGAATCTGAGTAAGTATTTCGTCACCCTGAATCACGAATCGCTGATGAATCTTCTGCGAAAGAATATCCACGACAAACGTGGCATTGAGCTGGTGAAACGGGATTTGAAGGCCGGAGTCATGGAAACGGGTTGCCGGCGAAAGCAAAGGAAGGCGTTCCGTAGGGAGGACGGCATCCGTTCCCTCTGTTGGTTTGCTCTGAGACTTCCACGTACTCTCTCCACAGCAACTTTGCAATTTTCCCTATGCTGCCAACAACGCCGGGCAAGCGTGTTTTTCCAAATACGCGAACAACTTATTTTGAAAATGGGCGTAAACAAACCGCATAAACTCTCTGCGGCTGGGGCTATTTGATTTCCTGCGTTTGCTCCCCCTCTTATTAAAGAGAGAATTTATCTCGGTTCTTATGCCACATTTACAAGAAAATGTCCCAAAGTGAGCGATCAAGACGTTGAGACTGCCTTTAGGATATGGTATACCATTCATGAAGATGTGAAAGCGTCTATCTACAACGATTGAAGGTAACACCATGTATCGACCCTGCGACACAGGCTTCGGCTTTGCATATTGGCGCTATTAGTGCGGTTCCCAATTCTGGAGGGGTCGTATCAGGGGTGTAATCTTGTGCGCATGAGTCGGACAGTTTCTTTTCGGCTTGTGCGCTTTTCTATTATGTGTTCAGAATAGAAGCAAATCACAAAGGATAGAGGAGGTGAAAATGATGAAAAAGATTCTACGTACAATTCTACGTGCAATTCCCGTTGTGCTGGTTTTGGTTTTCTGCCTACCTGTTACAGCGATGGCCTATAGCGGCAGCACAAGTGTGACTTTGAAAAATACACAGAATGAGGCTACTTCCAGCAGACTCTCATGCCATCACGCAAAAGTTTCCGCTACCAATAGTGCCTCATCTCAGCATAACGTAAGTGCTGCTTTGCAATTGTCTTCCGGGAGCGGTTGGAGTAGCTATGGCACTGTCACTTTAGCGCCTGGATCTTAGGGAAATACCGGGACTTGGGGATACAGCAACTATGTCTACCTTTGCAGAGCAAAACTTTGGGTTCCCGGTTTGCCATCTAGTGGATGCAGCGCAACCGGAAGACTGACCGTAACGGACTAACACGCTCACAGAACCCTAAAAGCAGGGGGTAAACGGGGCATGAACTAACATACGATGAACTTATTTACACTGAACCCTGAGGGCGGGGGATAATCTCTTGGCTTACCCCCTGCCCTTTTGAATAAATTCCGTTTTCTTAGAGGGAGGGATTATATGCGCATCTCTATGAGCGTTTCTATAAAAATCTTTTTTCGCTCCATTATCTATTTGGCGATTTGTGCCGTCCTTTTTCTGCTGTCTAATTTCTTCCTGATGCGATTTTTCAATGCTTCCTATTATTTGGCAGAATTCCATGTGGCCAGCTTGAAGCTCGGCATCGTCGGCTATATAGTATTTTCCTTCTTAAGTTACGAATACACCAACCTGCCCCGGACATCTGCCTTACAAGAGACGCTGGAAATTCTTCCTTCTTCAAGGTCGAAACTTCTTTGCTCTCAAAGTCTGGTTTTGATCTCGCTGCTGTTGATCTGGAGCATCAACATCTTTGGTTGGATACTCGGAAAATATGTGCAATTGCAAATTCACTACCCAGCGTTCTTCCTTAATTCCATTCCCAGCATCTTTATTGACTTCTTCTTGCCCGGAGTGATTGCCATATTAGTTGGGGCGCTCTTGTCACAAAAAACTGTTCGTGAAGTCGCATACTGCATTATCATTGTTTCTGCGCTGGTTTGCAGTCCTGTTCCCTCAGGGATATTTGCAAGCGAATCGATATTAGGATATCCGGTATTGGCGTTTTTCGATTGGTTTTCTATTCTTGCTCCAAATACAAGTTGGGTCGCAGACGACATATATGGGGCATCCATTGAAGCATATCGTTGGGTTCTTGCAGCATTCTGGATTCTGTTATTGACTGCGGCTATAGTTTTCGCAACGCCCAGACGAAATAGAAAAACCTATATGATGGCTTCTGTTCTTATTGTTCTTTCTTTACTTTGCGGCGTGCGGTTCGTTTGCCGCAGCAATGATAGCATTATACGAAAAGATTACAGACCCTATGGGACATTGCAACATGAATTCACTTACCGCCAAAAATATCCTGAGCAGCAAGAACTGCCGGCTGATTTTCATGTTTCAAAATATTGTATTGAGCTTACTGTTCGGAACAATACGAAGGCAACTGTTCGTATTGAGTTAAAAGAGAACGACCGGAACGAATATCGTTTTACCTTATACCATGGTTATGTTATAAACTCCATTAAAGACGGAAACGGAGACAAGTTGAATTTCGACCAAAATGGCGATTATGTTATAGTATATGCGCCTATGGGAACGAAAGAACTGAACTTTTCCTATTCCGGAAGTGCAGGAAAGTATTTTTCCAATTATCAAGGCATTGCGCTGCCGGGCTATTTGCCGTATTACCCCGTTCCCGGCTTTGTGAAATTTTATGAAGCTGGGCAGATAGTCGTGAATACTGATCTTGAACCCACAGACTATGAAGTTTATGTAGATTCAAACATGGCTGTAGCATCTAATCTCCCCAAGACCGACGATAATACCTTCTCTGGAAATGCTGATGCGGTGTCGTTATACGGAGGAATGATTGTTCCCGAAGAGAAAGAGGGTATCGTATGCTGGTATAGCCCCATCGGTGCCCGGAGTATCAAAATCAGCGGATATCAGGAGGCTTGGAAAAGACTCGCCGATCAAGTTGGTGAAACAGCAGCATTCGACCTGATTGGAAAGACCATTTTCATGCAGCCGGTAACAATTATGGCTGCCAACTCTGGTCAGGAAGGATATGTCGAATTCAGCGATCATATTATAACGGCAGACTGGTCGGTTACGGCAGATTCTCTTTGCAAACAGCATTTACTTGCAACGATGCCCAAGGAGAAAAGCACAATGCTGCTGTATAACGTGTTCTCGGATTATCTGATTTTTGGCGGCAGCCGTGAGGCTGCTGAAATCCCGTGGTCGAGCATTGAAATTCTTACTCGATATGATTCTGCCAATGAAATAGAAGATTTGGAGGAATGGTCAGAGTACATAGAATCCAGCAATCTCTTTTCTGAACTGTTCAGCTATAAAGCCAACCTGTTAGGAGAAAACTTCGTCTTGAAAGCAGTTTATCAGTATCTGAAAAAATCGGCTCCAGAATGCAACCAAATAGAATTTCTTTATAGATTGGGGGAATAAGAATGCTAACAGTTGATAACCTTTCCAAGAGCTTCGGTAAGAAAACCGTTCTTGATAATATTTCTGTTCAGCTAACGCATGGAGTTTATGGCTTGCTTGGCCCAAATGGTTCCGGGAAAACAACCTTTATGCGGTGCGTTGCAGGAATTTACCGTTATAATGGAAGAATCATTACACCTTCCAACGTGGGGTATCTTCCTCAAAAATTTGGAGCATTTCGGGAACTCACGGTTTATGAGGTTCTGGAGTATTTTGCAGAATTGAAAGGAATACCCTCCAATCGCCAAGGAAAGGACATTCATGACTGCCTGGAAGATGTAAATCTTTGGGAGCGCCATTCTGATAAGGTAAAAACACTGTCCGGCGGAATGATCCGGCGGCTTGGTGTTGCACAATCCCTGCTTGGGAATCCCGAACTAATCCTTGTTGATGAACCTACCGCAGGACTTGATCCTGAAGAAAGACTGCGCTTCAAAAATCTGATTTCTCAACACCGAGAGGACTGCACGATATTGATTTCAACACATATCGTGGAACATGTTGAAGCTCTTTGCGACCATATAATCATACTGTCACACGGGAAAAGTATTTGCCAGGACACGCCGGAAAAAATACGGAAGGCTGCAACGAAGCATGTGTGGCATGTCTCAGAGAAAAGGCAGAAAGAACTGACTTCTCCATACTACATCCTGCGCAGGGAGCAAATTGATGGGGAAGCATACCTGCGTGTGCTTTCCAACGAAGAACAACCCGGCAAATCGATTCAACCGACACTTGAAGATGGATATATAAATATGATAAGGGGGATACGATGAGGCTGCGCTTGAAATTGTTACGCATTATTCTGCGTAATTGTAAGCTCCTGTTCTTCATTCCTATCATTATCGCATACTGCCTGCTGCCGGGCGTGTCTGCTTTCAAGTATTTTTATGTTGATCCCTCAGAGGCGCGCAGCACTTTTATTTACATGGCACAAGTGTTTATTCCCTTATGTGGACTGCTTTGGCCGATGGGATATCTCCATGTCTGGGTAGAAGGCGACGGGTGTGAAGCGCTTCGTGCCTGCACAAAATACCACAAAACTTGTGTTGGCGAATTGCTTTTGCTTTGTTCAGCTTATTTGCTGATGGTCTTTCCCACAATTGCATTTGCAGTAATCATGTTCCATCTATCCTGGCTGGAATATATGCGTCTTGCATTGCAGTTTAGTATTATAATCAATTTCCTCTATTTCATGATCATGCTGCTTAAAAATGTGACGATAGGCTGCATCCCTGTTGTAGCATATCTCCTACTTTGCTTTTATATTTCAGGGTCAGCCGATTTTGCGTCATTTTCGATTATCGCGCCGAATTTGCCCGCAGAATTTTCAAATTGGAACACCTTGCTTGTGGTTTTTTCATCGTCTTTGCTTGGCCTGCTGCTTGGGTATCTGCTGGACAGATTTTGGTATAAATACTTATGATGGTCAGGACACTGGTATGTGCATCCTTTGGCGATTCGGTCAAAGTCCTTCCACAATAATCCGATGCCGTTTGGTCAGATATTCTGTCTTTTCTACGATCGTCCGCTTAATCTTCTCTTGGAGTCCATTGGAACATCCGTTACTGTATTATAGAGCCAGCAAATAAGTTATGGGAAAGACCTTCCACTGCTGGAGACAATATGGACATCAATCCACTTCATTGCAGCTGACCTATAATTTACAGGAACAAGCTCCAGCAAAGGAGGAAAATATGGCACTTACAAACCGCACGCTCATCCTGTTCAAATACTTCTGGGAGGCCACGGACGAAGCGCACCCGGTCTCCCTTGCGGATATCTCCGCCCAATTGAAGGAACACGGCATCACCGCCGACCCGCGAACGCTCCGCAGCGACATTGAACAGCTTGTGGAGTTCGGCGTGGATATCGTCAAGGAACGCAGAGTGCAGAACCTCTACCATGTGGCAACCCGGCACTTTGAAGCCCCGGAGGTTAAGCTGCTCATCGACGCGGTACAATCTGCGCGGTTCATCACGCCGGGAAAAAGCAAGGAGCTGGTCAAGCGGCTGACGACCTTTGTTGCTCCCGGAGACGCTGCGCTGCTGGAAAGGCATCTGTACATCGACAGCCGCGTAAAAGCTGTCAACGAGAGCGTCTACATCAGCGTAGACCGCATCCAGACCGCCATTGCAGAGCGAAGGAAAATCGCCTTCCGCTACTTCGATTACTCCCCCGCCAAGGAGCGCGTGCATCGAAACGGCGGGAAAGTCTATTCCGTCTCCCCATATGCCCTACTCTGGAATAACGATATCTACTACCTCGTAGGCTTCCACGAACGCAGGCAGCAGATTGCGAAGTTCCGTGTAGACCGCATCGACGGGTTGCGGATCACGCAGGAAGCTGCCCTTCAAAAGCCCGAGGATTTCGATGTGTCGGCGTATTTTACACAGGAATTTTCCATGCTTACCGGCAAAACGCGCCATGTTACGCTGCTGTGCGAAAACGCCCTCATGAACAGCATCATCGACCGCTTCGGGGAGGATGCTCCCACGCAGATTGTGGACAAGAACCACTTCACTGTGGAGGCGACCGTTGATCTCAGCAGCAATTTCTACGGCTGGGTATTCGCCTCCGGCGGGAAGATGAAGATCACAGCGCCGCAGGAAGCGGTAGACGGCTTTCAAAGGATGCTGGAGAGCTTCAGCGAACGGCAACCAGCCGATGAAAAGCCCAGCATATCCATCGGCCAGGTTAAAAAATGAAGATTTTTCCCCGAAGGTGTGCATCTGATTGCACACCTTCTTTTTGCCCCCTTGCTTTTTTCTGCGTCATGTGTATAATAGAGCTATCAGGAACTTTTGTTCCAGATAGGAGATAAGTACAATATGAGAAGCAAGAGCGAGGAGCTTATGCTCCGCATCCGGGAGTACATCGAAGGTTACTTTGAGCGATATTCATCTGTGCCCACCGTTCGGGAGATTGCCGGAGCCATGAAGATCGCGGTTTCCTCCGCACACAGATACCTTGTAGCAATGGCGGAGAAGGATATGGTTTTCTACGAAAACGGCACGCTCTCCACGCCGAAGATCCGGCGGATGAATCCGGCGGTGAGCCCCGCCGCCATTGTCGGCTCCATCCCCTGCGGCTCACCTGAGGAAAAGGAAGCCCAGGTGGAGGAATACCTGCCTCTGTCCGTGTCCTTCTTTGGCAAGGGAGAATTCTATGCTCTCCGAGCATCTGGCAATTCCATGGAGGATGCACAAATCGATGATGGCGACTTGGTAATCATTCGTAAACAGCAGATCGCCGAGATTGGTGATATCGTGGTTGCACTTACCGATGAAGGCAAAAACACTTTGAAACGGCTCTTATACGACCGTGCTCAGCAGAAATACTATCTTCACCCGGAAAATAAAAACATGAATGATATCTTCGTGTCGAAACTTCGGGTACAGGGCGTAGCCACCCATGTGATCAAAGCCCTTTGACGGAGGTATT
>OHPK01000618.1_pt1 | contig 17508 bp, 8 predicted proteins | sample 1577661 | NCBI WGS metagenome assembly OHPK01 (sample SAMEA3879556, study PRJEB24766) | human gut metagenome | biome: human-associated habitat; feature: feces | place: USA | collected 1985/1987
ATCATTTCCTGGTATTTTTCCTGCGTAACGAACATGCCCATCCCGTCGAACAAACGCCAGTTCAAAGCCACTCCGGCGGTCAATGCGTCCGACCGGGAGCTGTTCAGTTCCCTGTTTTCCCCGTTCGTGGTTGTCTTCGAATCGTTGATCGTCTGTTTTTGCCCGGCAGTAACGCCCAAAGTAGGCAGGAAAGGAGAATAATTCAAATCGTTAGCCGCCATTTTTTCCTGATTGCGGATCATCTTGATCGAATAATTCGCCTCCAATGCTCTTTCGATACATTCTTCTAAAGTGACCCTTTTCTGGGCAGGCGCGGCCTGAAACATAGAAACCTGCAAGCCTATCAGCAACACAAACCGCATCGCTTGCTTTAAACCATTCTTTTTCATCGTCAATTACTGGTCGTTATTATATTATCACTCCTTATGTTCTTCTTCTATCATTTTCACCGTATCGGAGGACAGGTAAGAATAGATTGCCGGAATCACAAACAGCGACAGGAAGGTTGCACCCACCATTCCGCCGACAACGGCAATACCCATTGCGACACGGCTTTCCGCCCCCGCTCCGGTGGCCATGGCCATCGGCAAAATACCCAGCACGGTCGATAAGCTGGTCATCAGAATCGGACGGAAACGGGCTACGGCTGCGTTTTTCACAGCCTCCAGCATCGGTTCCCCCTGCGCTTTCCGCTGATTGGCGAATTCCACAATCAAAATACCGTTTTTCGATACCAACCCGATCAACATGATAATTCCGATCTGACTGAAAATATTCATCGTAATATCTCCGAAATACATGAAGACCAAAGCTCCGGCAATAGCCAGCGGCACTGTCAACATGATAATCAATGGATCTTTGAAACTTTCAAACTGGGCTGCCAGAATCAGGTAAATCAAAAGGATAGCCAGGATAAAGGCGAACATCAGACTGGAGGAACTTTCACGATATTCTTTCGAGTCTCCCGACAGGGCAGTGCGGAAAGTGTCATCCAATGTTTCTTTGGCAATCTTATCCATTTCATCCAAACCTTGTCCGATTGTTTTGCCGTCTGCCAATCCCGCAGAGATGGTAGCTGACACAAAACGGTTATAACGATACAACTTTGGAGGTGCAATACCGCTTTCCAATTCAATCAAGTTGTCCAGCTGAATCATATCCCCACTACTGCTGCGGACGTAAATCGCTTTCAGGTCGGCCGGTTTGTTTCGTTGCTGGCGGTTGATTTCACCAAGAATTTCGTATTGTTTACCGTTCATATAGAAATATCCCATACGCTGTCCACTTAATCCATATTGCAGCGTTTGAGCAATGTTTTTGGTACTTACTCCCATAATACTGGCCTTGTCGCGGTTGATCTGAATACGAGCTTCCGGTTTACTGAACTTCAAATCAACGTCCGCCATCTGGAAAACAGGATTCTCATATACTTTAGCCATAAACTTGGGCAACACTTCTTCCAGCTTTTCCAAATTGGTAGCCTGAAGTACATATTGTACAGGCATACTCCCGCGACGTCCGCCGAAAGAAGACTGCTGCTGTACGAATGAACGCGCCATTGTTTTCTTCTGTACCGCTTTTGATATTTTCTCTGCCACATCCATCTGGGTATAATTACGTTCATTCATATCCTTCAGCGTGATGCGCACGTTTCCGCTACCGCTGGATACACGGGCAGTTACAGCCTCTGCATCAGGCAGAATGGAGTCTACCAGTTGATTGATGTCTTCTGTGTAATCCCTGATATATTCATAGGTGACGCCTTCCGCTCCTCGTGTATTGATACTGATTTGCGAACGGTCTTCAAGTGGGGCCATTTCCGCAGGAACTGCATTCCACAGAATACCAATCAGGCAAATGGTGATGAAAGTAAATGGAAGAGCGATCCAGCGTTTACTAAGAAAAGCGGCAAGCGAACGGCTGTATAGCCGGTTCATTCCTTCAAAGAACGGTTCTGTTTTTGCATAGAACCAACTTTGTTTTTCCCGTTTAATGAGTAACTTCGTTGCCAACATCGGAGTGAAAGTTAATGCGGCGAATGAAGATATAATCACCGAACCCGAAATAACGATACTGAACTCACGGAATAATCGTCCCGTCATTCCATCCATAAAGACGATAGGGAAGAATACCGCTACCAGCGTAATAGTGGTGGAAATAACGGCAAAGAAAATTTCTTTGGCTCCTTCTATTCCCGCTTCTTTCGGGGCCATTCCTTTCTCTATACGGATGTAGATATTTTCCGTCATAACGATGGCGTCATCTACCACCAGTCCCACCGATAGTACGATGGCGAGCATGGAAAGCACATTGATGGAGAATCCTGCCAGATACATAACGAAGAAAGCACCGATAAGGGAAACAGGGATTACGATACAAGGCACCAACGTGACGCGCCAGTCACGCAGGAAGAGGAAGATAATGATGATTACAAGTACAAAAGCTTCATATACAGTGGACTTAACCTCATTGATAGATGCACGGATAAACTTGGTATTATCAAAACCATAATTATAGTGTACATCTTCCGGCAAGTCTTTTTTCATTTGCTCCATACGTTGGTATACAGCATCCGCAATCTCAATGTGGTTGGCTCCCGGCTGTGGAATGACTACGACACCCACCATAGGAACGCCGTTCATCTTCATATAACTCTTAATATCAGCCGGCCCCAGTTCAGCACGTCCGATATCACTGAATCGTACAATACGGTTATTCTCTTCTTTGACAATCAAGTCATTGAATTCATCTGCGGTATGCATCAATCCTAGTGTACGGATCGTCAACTCGGTAGTATTTCCTTCGATACTACCTGAAGGAAGTTCCACATTTTCGTTATCTACAGCGTTTTTAACATCGACGGGAGTGATACCGTAGCCTGCCATCTTTACCGGGTCGAGCCAAAGGCGCATGGAGTAACGTTTCTCTCCCCAGATAGACACACTACTTACATCGGAAATAGTCTGTAATTGTTCTTTCACAGTCAGATCCGCTATTTCACTTAACTCCAACAAAGAACGTTTGTCACTTTGAAGGGCAACCATCAAGATAGGCATGGCATCGGCATCCGCTTTTGAAACTGTCGGTGGGTCACAGTCGCGAGGCAGATAACGTTGGGCACGTGAAACCTTGTCACGTACGTCGTTGGCCGCTGTTTCCAGATCGACGGACAATTCAAATTCTACAGTGATACGGCTTTGCCCCTGCTGGCTCACACTGGACAAAGAACGGATACCGGGAATACCGTTGATATTCTGTTCCAACGGTTCAGTTATCTGGTTTTCGATAACGTCGGCATTAGCTCCCGGATAAGAGCAGCTGACAGAAATAATCGGATTATCTACCGACGGATATTCGCGGACACCCAAATAGTTGTATCCGATGAATCCGAAAAGGAGGATAATAATCGTTAATACTGTGGCTAATACCGGGCGACGTATACTTAATTCGGAGATGTTCATTGATTTATGATTTCTGATTTCTGAATGTTTGCTGTATTTTGCTGACTTATAAATCATAAATTATTTGGCTTTATAAATCATAAATCAGAATTCATAAATCATAAATTCTCATTCTTCAATATTGTCAAGTGTTACGGCGAGTCCGGTACGGAGTTGCAATGTTCCTGAAGTGATGATTGTGTCTCCTACGTGCAATCCTCTAATCACTTGCACTTCAGATGCGGTGCGGATACCGGTAATAATATCCACCGGTTCGGCCTTTCCTGATTTATACAGATAGACTTTATCTTTACCCATTTCCGGCACAATTGCTTCCGTTGGGATGGCTATTGCATTAGGTATTTCATCCTTTTTCAACAGCACACTGGCATAACGGCCGGGAAGCAGGGTGCGATTGACATTCGGGTATAATGCACGGGCGGTAAATTGATGCAGATTCGGATCGATGGCAGATTCTACAGCGTATACCTGTGCGCCAAAAGCATCCAATGTTCCTTCAACGCTGAAATTGAGATTGGTACCCTTTTTAATTTGCTTGGCATAGCGTTCCGGAACGGAAAATTCAACCTTCAGTGGAGCGATTTTTGTCAGCTTGGCAACGACTGTGGTCGGAGACGCATACGTACCGATACTGACTTGGCGAAGTCCGATCACTCCGTCAAACGGAGCACGTAGCTCTGTCAGTTCAATATTAGCTTTGATAATTTCTATATCGGCATTCAGAGTTGCTAAATCCGTTTTCACCTGTTCGTAGGCTTCTTTACTGACAGCATCCCGTTTCAATAAAGCATCCTGGCGGAATACACGGTCTTCTGCCAGTTTCAATTGCGAAATCAACCTTTGCAATTGTGCCTGCAACTGCCTGTCATTCACTTTGGCTAGTAATTGGCCTTTCTTTACGGCTGTTCCTTCTTCAAAGTTGATTTCTACAATCTTTCCCGACGTTTCGAAAGACAAATCCACTTCTTCATCGGGCAGAAGTACACCGGTAGTGGTGAATTCATCTGTCAGAGATTGCGGTTTTATGACCTTGGCATTTACATTTAAAACTTGTTTCCCTCTTTTTTTATTACCGCCCATCACTTTGTCGGCGGCTGCTAGTTCGTCGTTTTTTTTCGGTAATTGTGAGTAGATTCCTCCACCGATAATCCCGGCACCAACAAGAATAATGATGCCCCATTTAGTCTTCTTATTCATGGTTTAGTATTGTATATGGCAATTATAATATAATCTTTGAAGATTAGACTTTCCCTGACTGGAAAGGTTTAATCTGTAAATGATAGAAAAAAAGTTAATGCATCTTTTTCAATTTAATAAGCTCATACACTTAAGGGAACTATTCTTTTATGGCATATAGAAGGGTGGTTGATATGACTTTCCCTTTTTTAGTGATAGTTTCTGATTTTACCAGCCCAATATTTTTGGCATACCAATCTATTGAATATTCGGTTTCTGAAATGAACATGACTTTTCCTTTTTGTTCCGTGTAGATTTTAATGCAATCAAAATCTCCCGCAGGAGTATGTATGGTTTCACGTCCTTTATATTTTCCTTTTAGAGAAGCTTTCATAGTCATTGGTCCTGATTTTTGCAAGAAATTACACTGTGGTATATCATCTCCATTCTGAACATGATCCTTTAAAGGTATGCTAATTCGTCCTTCTGCATATATGTTCTTAGAATATTTCTGATATTCATATTCTGATTTACCATCCAAAAGGATAACTTCGGTCATATCTTGACTCTTATGATAAATATAGAATAACCTGTTGATACCACTTTTTATACTTAGAGAATCATAGTGCTCTCCGAAAGCATCTTCTCTTATGATTAAGCGATCACCTTTATCAACCACGTCTGCGATGCACATAGTATCTTTCAGTGTTTTTCCTTCCTTTACTTCGGTTGTTACATAGTAAGCAGTTCTTCCTTTTTTAATACTGCAATATTGTGCATGTGCGGAAATTATGTATAAAATGAAACATAATAAAACTAAGATTTTTTTCATATTGTTTTTTTGTGTGTACTATTATAACTATAAGTGTGAACAGCATTGGTTTTATAAGCACGCTGCTCGCATTTTTTCTAATAAGCAGCCCGATATTTTCCTTCCTCTTTATCTTCCAACATATTGAGATAAGAGGTATAACGGGATTCGCTGATGAGGTGCTCTTCCACTGCTTTGCGTACGGCACATCCCGGTTCATGACGATGTGTACAGTTGCCATATTTGCAGTCGGCGGAGGTTTTGAATATTTCGGGAAAATAATGTCCGATCTCTTCTTCTTCCATATCGAATGTGCCGAAGCCCTTGATACCCGGAGTATCGATGATATAGCCATCTCCTTCCACAGGGAACATTTCGGAGAAAGTAGTAGTATGCATTCCTTTGTTGTGGTAAGAAGAAATTTCGCCGGTCTTGGCTGCTATGCCCGGCAGTATGGAATTGATAAGAGTCGATTTGCCGACTCCCGAATGTCCGGAAAATAAAGTAATCTTGCCTTCCAGTGCTTTTTTGATTTCAGCCACTCCAGTGCCGCTCTTTGCGGAAACTTTGAAGCAAGGGTAGCCGATTTGTGTGTATAAGTTGATAAGTGCGTCCAGATAGCGGAGTTCATCTTCGTCGTAAGCATCTACCTTATTAAATACCAGTTTTACAGGGACGCGATAGGCCTCTGCGGATGCAAGAAAGCGATCAATAAAAATAGTGGAAGTTTCCGGATAATTGATGGTTACCACCAGCATACACTGGTCGAGATTGGCAGCAAGGATATGAGATTGTTTGGAAAGATTGGATGAACGGCGGATGATGTAGTTCTTTCTATCTTCTATTTCACTGATAAAAGCAGTGCCTTCCTGATTAAGTATAATCCGGACACGATCACCCACTGCAACAGGATTAGTACTGCGAATCCCCTTCAATCGGAAATTCCCTTTGATTTTACATTCAATAGATTGTCCGTCATCGGTTTTCACCTGATACCAACTACCCGTGTTTTTGATTACTAATCCTTTCATATAAATTATAAATTAAAAATGAAGAATGAAGAATTCAGGCTGTGTTTCAACTGAATAATACAGCATTATAATTCCTCATTCTTCATTCTTAATTCTTCATTATTTTTTAGACGGTCATAATTTCTTTATCCTTTTCAGCCAGCATATCATCGATTTGTTTGATATACTTATCATGGATTTTTTGCAGTTTGGCTTCCGCATTCTTCTGCTCGTCTTCTGCCAATCCGTCTTTTACGGCCTTTTTCAGTGCGTCGATGCCGTCACGACGCGCGTTGCGTACGCTTACTTTAGCCGTTTCGCCTTCTCCTTTACACTGTTTTGCCAGTTGTTTACGACGTTCTTCCGTCAGGGGAGGGATGCCGATACGGATCATTTCTCCATTGTTTTCGGGCATGATACCGAGGTCAGAGTCGATGATTGCTTTTTCGATGACACGGAACATGCTTTTATCCCAAGGCTTGATTACGATACTGCGGGCGTCCGGAGTAGTAATTGCTGCTACATTGCTGATAGGTACCATACTTCCGTAAGAATCTACGCGGATACCATCTAATAAGCGTGCACTCGCTTTTCCGGCGCGGATATGTGCCAGTGCTTCTTCCAGATACATGATGGCCATATCCATCTTTTCTTGTGCATTGTCAAGGCAAGTCTTTACGTCTACCATATTTTTTGAGATTTAAAATTGCATTTTGATTGATTAAGTAGCAAAAGTATATTATTTTTTGTTCATCTGCAACAGCATACCCATCTTTTTTATGAGTGACTTGCCAATGATAATCAGGGTAACGGCGGTGATAATCATTAAAATACCCATCATTAAGCGGGGAGTCAGTTTTTCGTGAAACAGGAGAACACCGAAGAATAAAGCTGTCACCGGTTCCAAAGCACCCAATATTGCCGTTGGTGTAGAGCCTATATAATGGATGGCCAGTGCGGTACAGACCAGTGATACGGCAGTTGGCAGGATGGCGAGTGATAGTACATCGGCCCAGAGCCAGGCAGACGGTATTACTTGCAGTTCCGTACAAAAATTTAAACGGACGATATAAACCGATAGTCCGAATAAAATGGCATAGAAGGTAAGTTTCGTGGTCGGCAGGTTTTTCAATGTCGAACGGTTTACACCTACTATATATATAGCATAAGAGAGAGAAGACAACAGAACAAAGATAATTCCCAAAGTCGATAGCGGTTTGTTGCCGTCTCCCTGATAAAGCAAGGCAATGCCTGAAAGTGCCAGCAGGATGGAGAAAACGGTAATGGCGGAAATCTTTTCCTTGAAGAATATTCCCATAATGACAGCTACCATCACCGGATAAACAAACAGAATCGTTGAAGCAATTCCGGCATCCATATAATTATAGCTCATAAACAAAAGCAGTGATGAAAAAGAGAATAACAGCCCCATAATGACTAAGGGCAAAACGTCTGCCTTATGAAGTGCAAAAGACTGATGCTGCATTTTCATCAGAATACCCAATACGATTGTCGCAAAGAAGTACCGGTAGAATAAAACGGTATCGACACTCATTCCGGCTGCATAGAGCGGAAGTGCAAAAAGAGGATTCATACCGTAGCTCGCAGCGGCAATCGCTCCATAGATAAAACCTTTGGTTTTGTTAGTCATTGTTTTGCTTTTTTTAATGGCGTGCAAAAGTACGCAGTTCACCAATGATAAACAAGCGTTTAGGCGGTTGGTAGTATAATTTAATCTTTCGTATGCTAAAAACTATTTCTTAGTGAAGAGGATACTAATCTTGTTTATGCATAAAATTAATCGTCTGACAGTTGTTAAACTTGCGTCTGACTACTGTTGAACTTTCGTCTGACAACTGTCAGACGAAAAAGAATCAACTGTCAGACGACTAATTTTATTCGATCGGGAGATTAGTTATACGCAGTCTGAGGAATAATTAACAGGCAATAGTCAATCAGGTTTTTGCATAAACACTTGCATATATCTTGGATTTTCCCGAATATTGTATCCGAATTATCGAAAAACACAGATGACCAAAGCTAACTTTCTTGTTATTTATTGCCTGTTTATATCGGGACTTTGTTGCATGGCAAATGTGACAAAGGATATCAATATGCGTTTTAAAGACGTGAGGCAAGGACTTTCGCATCAAACGGTCAATTGTTTCTATCAGGATGAATTCGGATTTTTATGGATTGGTACTCAAGACGGACTGAACCGCTTTGACGGTCGTAAATTTGAAGTCTTCAAACCGGATAACGCCAATCCCTATTCAATCAATATAAATAATATCCGGCAGGTTTGCGGAAACAAGGAAGGATTGCTTTTTATCCGTAGTTTGCAGAGTGTGACTCTTTATGACATGCGTTTGAACCGCTTTAAGGTGTTGCGTGAAGGAGAAGTTGCAGGAATCTGCTATGCGCACGACGCATTGTGGATAGCTACCGGAAAAGAAATCTACCGTTATCGTGATCTCAACCAAGTGCCCGAGTTATTCTTTTCATTCCCTTCGGACGGAGAGGATATATTGATGAACAGTCTAATGGTTCGTCAGAATCAAACCGTGGTGGTGGGTACTTCTTCCAAGGGTATTTACTGTATCGATCAGGCTGCTCATATCACCCGTCATATTGATGTGGGGGCTGTTAATTCGATTACGGAAGACAGAGACGGGAGCATCTGGATAGCTACCAGAAATCGGGGACTTACCCGGTTGGAGGCAAATGGGGAGCTTACTCATTACAGATATAATAAAGTGGCTGATAATACAATCAACCATGATAATGTGCGTCATGTGACACAAGCCAATGATAGTCTTCTGTATATCGGAACTTACGCCGGTTTGCAGACTTTAAATCTCTCTACCGGAGAGTTTACGGATTATGAATATGACTTGAATGTGGAGGCAGCCGATATACGTTCCATCATTTCGATGCATTACGACACTTCGGGAACTTTATGGCTGGGCACTTTCTATCAGGGAATACAATATTATAATGTAGCGAATGATGCTTATCACTTTTACCGTTCGTCTACGGCTGTTGGCGGGCATTTGAATTCCTATATCATCAGTTCCATTGCCGAAGACTGTTCCGGGCGGATCTGGTTTGCAAGTGAAGGAAGTGGATTGAACTACTATGATAAATATGCCAAACGCTTTTTTCCGCTTAAACATTTATATGCTCAAGAGCTGTCTTTTAAGATTGTGAAGTCTTTGTATTATGAGAAAGAACCGGATTATCTTTGGGTAGCTTCGCTTTATCAGGGCATCAATCGGATTAACCTGTCGACCGGACATATAGAATCTATTACGGAAAATATCGATACTCCGGAAGGAAAAACAGTCGACAGGGCCTATAATCTGGTAAAAATGATAGAGTTTGCCGGTCATGATTCCTTATTGATAGCAGCCAAGGGTGGGCTGCTTGTATTGGATAAAAAACATCTCCGGTTGCATCATTTCGAACATCCTTCTTTAGCTTCCAGACATTTGTCGCAGGTTTGGGATATGACGTTTGATAAAGAAGGGGATTTATGGCTGACCACTTCTTTTGATTTGATACGGGTCAATTTGAAAGCGGGTACTTCCCGTAGTTATCCTTTCTCCCAAATAGCGCAGAGCACGGCACAGCATCACATTAATCATATTCTATGTGATAGAAAAGGACGTATATGGCTGGGATCGACGGGATCGGGAATTTATCTATTCGATAAGAAGAAAGACACCTTTGTAGGATACGGAGCGAAGCAGGGATTGGAGAATGGATTTATCACCGGATTGGTAGAGAGTCCGCTGGACGGTTCCATTTATGTGGCAACGAATGGCGGTTTCTCTAAATTCAATCTAGCCACTACCACATTCGAGAACTATAACAGGCAGAGTGATTTTCCCTTGAATAACGTGAATGACGGAGGGCTGTACATTACGTCCGACCACGATATTTATGTCTGTGGACTAGCAGGTATCGTTTCCATAGCCCAGGAGAAACTGAACAAGCAGTCTGTGGATTATAATGTGTTCGTAAAACGAGTGCTTGTGGATAATACGGAAATACAACCACTTGATTCGTTGGGACTTATCAAGGAAACGGTATTGTATGAACATCAATTAGTATTGCCGCCCAGGTATTCTTCCGTCACTTTTGAGATAGCGAGCAATACCCTGAATAATATTTCCAATATCGGTCTGGAATATAAACTTGAAGGATTTGATAACGAATATATGAAGGCGGGAGATAATACGATGGTTACTTATACCAATCTTCATCCGGGGCGTTATACTTTTCATGTTCGTGGCGACCAGTTGCGCATTCACGACCAGGAAGCACCTTCTGCCAGTTTTGAGCTGATAGTGGAGGCGCCCGTTTATCAACGAGCATGGTTTATTTTGCTGATGATATTGGCAGGTATCCTTATTGCAGGTTATATTATCCGTATGTTCTGGATACGGAAAACCTTGCAACATTCTCTATTGGCCGAGAAACGGGAAAAAGAGTATATCGAAAATGTGAATCAGTCCAAACTACGTTTCTTTACCAATGTATCGCATGAGTTCCGTACTCCGTTAACGCTTATATCCAGTCAGCTTGAGATGCTCCTGATGCATAAAGACATGATCCCCGAGGTGTATAATAAAATTTTGGAGATTTATAAGAACTCCCGCCGGATGAATAATCTGGTGGATGAAGTGATTGATATCCGTAAGCAGGATCAGGGATATCTGAAATTGAAAATTTCCAAAGAGAATATTGTTGCGGTGATAGAGGAGATTTGTTGTTCTTTCTATAGTTATGCGCAGCTGAATAAGATCGATCTCCGCTTTTCTTCCACTTTCAAAGAAGCGGATTTGTATATTGACAAGACGCAGATAGAGAAAGTATTCTATAATCTATTGTCCAATGCTTTTAAATATACGAAGCCCGGTGACTGGATTTCTGTAGAATTGGTAGCGGAAGGAGAGAATGACATTGTGATTTCAGTCAATAATCTAGGTGTCGGTATCGAAAAGTCCAAGATCAAACATGTATTTGAACGGTTTTGGCAGGATGACTCGGCAACAACTACACAGACAGTCAAAGGATCGGGTATCGGGTTGGCAATGGCGAAAGGAATTGTGGAATTGCATCAGGGAACTATCGGAGTGGAAAGTGAGCCGAATGGAATAACGTCTTTTATCGTTACTCTTCACCGGGATGCAAATGTGAATGTGGAAGCATCTTCCTCTGCAGATGAACGCGTTGCCGGACATTATGTAATAGAGCCTCAAGAAATCTCGGAAATGGTGAAGCCGGATAAAACGGTGAAAATACTGATTGTGGAGGATAACCCGGAGATGCGTAAGGTGTTGGCACAGATTTTTGAACAAATATATGATGTATATACGGCTGCCGACGGGCAGGAAGGATTGGAGCAGGCTTCTTCACTACAACCACAGATGATTGTGAGTGATATTATGATGCCTGTTATGTCCGGCCTGGAGATGTGCGAGAAGTTGAAAAGCAATTTGCAGACCAGCCATATTCCTGTGGTATTGCTGACTGCCCGCAACCGGGAAGAACATACCTTAGAGGGCTTGCAGACGGGAGCGGATGATTATATCTCCAAACCTTTCAATATCAAGATATTGGTGGCCCGTTGCAACAATATCATCCAGACTCGTAAACTGCTCCAGCAGCGGTTTGCCCGGAATGATGAACCTAAAGTGGAAGACCTTCCGTTTAATCCGATCGATAAAAAGATGCTGATGGATGCTACCGCGATTGTGGAATCTTATATTGATAACGCAGACTTTGACGTAGCCACTTTTGCACGTGAGATGTGCATGAGCAGAACTTTGCTTTTCACCAAACTGAAAGCATTGACCGGACAGACCCCGAATGACTTTATTTTATCTTTGAGACTGAAAAAGGCAACAGAAAAATTAATCAATGATCCCAATGCCCTGATTGCTGATATAGCATTTGATTACGGTTTTTCTAATCCAAGTTATTTTATCCGATGTTTTAAGAATGCTTATGATATTACTCCGGCTGCTTACCGGAGGAAATACACAAACGCTTAATATATAGCGTCTTATGTATTTGTCTCCTGGTGAGAATTGTACTATTTGAACTTTTATACGGACGATTCTATTATTCGAAATCACTAATTATTTGGATTTTTGCACTGTAATCATTCAAATTATTACATAGTATGAAAAACATCGTAATTAAATGGGCTGTGTTCCTGACAGCCTTTCTTATCTCTTTAGAGGTTAGTGCTCAAAACGTCAGAGTTTCTGGAGTTGTGACAGACGCACTTGGACCAATCCCCGGAGCTAATATTATGGAGGAGGGGACTACTAACGGTACAGTGACGGATGTAAATGGAAAATATTCAATCAGCGTATCTGCAAAATCTACCCTTGTTTTCTCTTGTATAGGATATAAGGAACAGAAGATACGTGTCGGTACGAAAACGGTACTGAATGTGGATATGGTAGAAGAGTCGAAAATGCTCGATGAATTAGTCGTTGTCGGCTATGGCGTTCAGCGTAAAAGTGACGTGGCAACTTCGGTAGCCTCGGTCAAAGCGGATGAAATGAAAACCTTTCCTGCCGGCAATGTGGCTGATATGCTGCGTGGACGTGCCGCAGGTGTGAATGTAACGAGTAGTTCCGGACGTCCGGGATCGACTCCTTCGATCACTATTCGCGGTTCCCGTTCTATCAGTGCGGACAATGCTCCTTTATATATCATAAATGGTTCTCCTTCTAGTGCAACGGAGTTTAGCACGTTGAGTGCGGACGATATTGAGTCGGTTGAAATTCTGAAGGATGCTGCGTCGCAGGCTATTTATGGGGCACGTGCCAGTGACGGTGTGGTATTGGTAACTACCAAGCGCGGTAAAGCCGGAAAGGTGGAAGTCAGTTATAATGGTTATCTGGGTATCCAGTCTCTCTGGAGGAATTTTGATTTCTATTCTCCCGAAGAGTATATGCAGCTTCGCCGTGAAGCGAAGGCACATGATAAGGGAATTGTTGATGCACGTGAGATTTCGATAGCCGAGGCATTGGAAGACGAGGTTATGCAGCGGGTATGGGCCAGCGGAAAGTTTATCGACTGGGAAAAAGAAATGTTCAGAAATGCAATTTACCATAATCATGATGTCAGTGTACGTGGAGGAACAGAGAAAATCAAAGTATCGGCAGGTGCCAACTATTTTGACCAACAGGGAATGGTGGTTACCGGATCGGGATACCAGAAGTTTTCTTTAAGGTTGAATCTGGACTTTGAAATATCAAAGTGGATTAGTTTTGGCATCAATTCTTCTTATGCGATGACTAAACAGGATCGTGAGGATGGTAACTTTAATGATTTTATTACCAGTTCCCCATTGGCGGAAATATATGATGTGGATGGTAAATATACAAAGTATATCAACTCGGAAGGAAATTATAATCCTTTGTACCGTGCTCAACATTACGGACGTGAAGTTTCTCGTGATAATTACCGCCTGAACTTTTTTATGGATGTGAAGCCTTTCAAGGGATTCAATTATCGTCTGAATACTTCCGTTTATAATCAGACATCTGAAGACGGTTCCTATAAAGATTCCCAATATCCGGGAGGCGGAGGAACAGCTGTGCTCGACGAATCACGCACGCAGAACTGGCTGGTTGAGAATATTGTGACTTATAAAGTGCCTATCCGCAATAAGAAACATCAGTTGACGTTGACCGGTGTGCAGTCTGTCGACCATAATGGCTCGAAGTCTATCGGCTATTCAGTAGAGAATCTTCCGGTAGATAAAGATTGGAATTTCATTTCTCAAGGTGAGTTTACAGGCAAGCCCCGTCGTCAGTTTAATGAAAATAATCTGGTGTCGTTCATGGCTCGTGCACAGTATTCGCTTTTAGACCGTTATCTATTGAATGTGGCTGTTCGTCGCGACGGTTCCAGCCGTTTCGGAAAAGAAAATAAATGGGGTACATTCCCGTCAGCTGCTTTTGCCTGGCGTGTCAATCAGGAGAATTTCCTGAAAGATGTGTCGTGGATTGATAACCTGAAATTACGTGTCAGTTATGGTATTGTTGGTAATCAGAACGGTATCGGCAATTACACTACTTTGGGGCTGGCAGATAATAAAGGATATGAGTTTGGAGATACTTTCCAGATGGGATATTTGCCGGGTAAGGAGCTTTCTAACCCGAACCTGAAATGGGAACAGTCTGCAACGGCTAATTTAGGTGTTGATTTTAGTTTCTTCAATGGTCGCCTGAATGGTACGGTGGAATATTACAATACGCATACGAAAGATTTATTGGTGGAACGCTCTTTGAATGCATCACTTGGATATACCACTATGCTGGATAATCTGGGAAAGACAAAATCCAGTGGTATCGATCTTTCTTTAAATGGTGATGTGATACGTACGAAAGAGTTTACCTGGTCGCTTGGAACTAATTTCAGTATGTATAAGAATGAAATTGTCCGTATTGACGATACGCTCGATGAAAATGGTAAACCCGCCAGTCAGGTAGCACAGGGATGGATTATCGGAGAACCGATCAATGTATATTATGATTATCTGGTAGACGGAATTTTTCAGTATGATGATTTTGATATTACTCGTGATGGTACAGGTAATCTGGTATATACGCTGAAAAACACCTATGACAGTAACAATGACGGTGTAGCCGACAGCCCGATTGATTACGGCGGCGCTATTGAACCGGGTATGGTTAAGGTACGTGATAACAATGGAGACGGAAAGATCACGGCAGATGACAGAGTGCCTATCCGGAAAGATCCGAAATTTACCGTCTCTCTTTCTTCCACATGGAACTGGAAAGGATTTGACTTGTTCATGGATTGGTATGGAGTTTCCGGCAGAAAGATAAAGAATAGTTATTTGTATGACTATAATTCCGGAGGTTCTTTGCGTGGAAAACTGAATGGAGTGAAGGTGGATTATTGGACTCCGTTCAATCCGTCGAACGAATTCCCGCGTCCTTCTTATAGCGCAGACCCTGCTTATTTGAGTGCCATCGCTATTCAGGATGCATCTTATATCCGTTTACGCACCTTACAATTGGGATATACTTTCCCGGCCAGACTATTGAAGAATACTCCGATTCATAAATTACGTCTGTATGCAACTGCTACTAACTTGCTGACATTTACGGAGTTTAAATCTTATAGTCCCGAACTGACTCCCGGGTCTTATCCGGAGTCCAGACAATATGTATTTGGTGTCAATGTTTCATTCTAAAATAAAGAATCCTTATGAAAAAGTTAATATATACAGCCTTTGTCATTTGCGGAATGTTGACCGCTTCCTGCTCGGATTTATTAAATCTGGAATCAAAAACAGACGTGACGAATAATTATCTGTTCACTACTCCCGAAGGGTTGAATACAGCTGTTACAGGTCTGTACTCCCTAGCTCGTGAATTGCCGGGTGGAGCGGATAATAATGAATCCAATCTGTACATCGTTACTATGTGTGACTTTAATACGGATATTGCGATACTTAGAGCAGGTGTTTCTACTTCAATCGGACGTTTGAACACGAGTTTTACTCCAAGTACTGGGGATGTCAATAAGTTCTGGAAACATCACTATGGTATTATTGGAAAAGCAAATGAAATTATTGTAGCCGCAGAAGCTCTGGGGCTGGATGACAGCGATGTGCTCCATGCATGGAGTGAAGCGAAATTCTTCAGAGGACGGAGCTATTTTGAACTCTGGAAACGCTTTGACCGTCTTTATCTGAATATCACCCCGACCACCGTCGACAATCTGAAACGGGAATACAAACCTGCTTCTCATGAAGAACTGATGACGCTGATTACAACTGACTTGGACGATGCCATGAAAGGGCTGGACTGGTCGCTTCCTCAAAATAATGGAAATGTATTGTATGGACGGGTAACAAAAGCTACTGCCAAGCATGTTCGTGCACAGGTTGCCATGTGGGAGTCAGATTGGGATACAGCCATTGAGGAATGTGAGGATATCTTTAAGCAGGAAGGCATCTACTCGATGGAAAAGAAAGCCGAGAATGTATTTAATGGGGCAGATTTGAAATCTCCGGAAGTGTTATGGAGTTTCCAATATTCACAAAACTTGGGTGGAGGTGGTTCCGGAACTCCGGTTGCCGGACATCGTGTCTCTATTCAAACCACTACCCGAATCAATAAAATTTCAGGTTGTATCAATACGGCCGATCAGGGTGGATATGGTTGGGGACGTATTTATCCGAATACCTATCTGTTGAGTCTGTACGATCAGGCAAAAGATACGCGATATAATGAGTTGTTTGTTCACCGTTTCAAATATAATGACCCTACTTCTCCTAAATATGGAGAATTGATTCCTCTTACACAGAGTTCCAGCTATTGTGAAACACTGCATTTTATGTCGAAAAAATACTTTGACCAATGGACGATGGCTGATAATCCGGACCGGACAACAGGTTTCAAGGATCTGATTGTCTATCGACTGGCAGAAACTTACTTAATGGCGGCAGAGGCATATATGCGTCGTGACGGAGGTATGAGTACGGATGCTTTGCGCTGTTACAATAAAACATGGGAACGTGCGGGAAATGATAAATTTGCAGGTCCTCTGACGCAGGATATACTTTTGGATGAATATGCCCGTGAGTTGAATTTTGAAGGCGTTCGCTGGCCTTTGTTGAAACGTTTGGGACTCTTGGGCGAAAGAGTGAAAGCGCATTATGGCGAGACGAAGGCTGAAAACCCTTATCTGGATAAAGATTATGCGGAATGCCGTACCAGTTTTGTGGTTGGAAAGCACGAATGTTGGCCTATTCCACAGGAACAGATTGACTTGATGGGGAAAGAGAATTTCCCACAGAATGAGAACTGGTATTAAGCGATTGATTATCTGTAAAACATGAATGAATATGAAAAAAATAATATACTTCTTATTGATTTTAAATCTGGGGTTACTTTCTTGTGTCGATGATGCATCGGTACGCGTGATGCCTGAATTTAATTGTAAAGATACAAAAGTAAATTTGGCGAAAGCGGCGGGTTCTTCT
>OHPK01000630.1_pt1 | contig 17259 bp, 7 predicted proteins | sample 1577661 | NCBI WGS metagenome assembly OHPK01 (sample SAMEA3879556, study PRJEB24766) | human gut metagenome | biome: human-associated habitat; feature: feces | place: USA | collected 1985/1987
CGAAGGAAATCCGCCTTCCGTTGAGACAGGATCAGCGAATTCTCCAACAGGCGGCGATACATGACCTCGATCTCGTAATCCTCGGCGCACAATGCCAATAAAGGATCATGAGGAATGCCATACAGCACCGTATTCTCCAAGGCCTCCACCAACAGATTAGCGGGACGCTGGCGCAAGAAGCTCTCGATGCAAATGAAGATGTTGTCCTCGCTGGCGAAATGCTCGGTCAGCTCTTTCTTATTCTTGAAGTAAAACTGGCGAACCATTCCCTTATAGACATAACCGAGTTGCGTACAAACCTCTCCTTCGCTCAAAAACAGGGCGCCTTTTTTCAATTCTGTCCGGATTAAGATAGAGGCCAGTTTCTGGGCGGCTTCCTCACTGAGTAGAATCGATTGCGCCGCGATCCTGCGAGCTATAAATATCGCTGTATCCATATTCATGGTTGTTTTTGTTTGTTTCCGCAAACTTACGAAATAAATACCACTTGATTTACATCAAGCCCCCATTTATTTATATTCCTGCCAACTCTTGATGCAGATATCATCTACGCTCAAGGTACAGAAGGCTTGAATGAAAGCGCTCGCCAGACGGGCATTCGTAATCAACGGTATATTCAAGTCAATGGCAGCACGACGGATTTTATACCCATTACTTAATTCTCCGGCTGTCAGATTCTTCGGGATATTGACTACCATGTCAATCTCCTTGCGATGAAGCATCTCCAATGCTTGCGGATGTCCCTCCTCACTCGGCCAATAGACATGAGTACTTTCAATTCCATTCTCTGCAAGCGTTTTGTGTGTACCACCCGTTGCAAAGAGTTTGTATCCCTTATTCACCAACATACGGGCCGCATCCATCATATCGGCTTTCTGTTTCATTGTTCCCGTAGACAGCAGGATATTCTTCTTCGGAATACGATAGCCTACGGAAAGCATCGCTTTGAGTACGGCACAGGAAGTATCCATTCCGATACAACCCACTTCACCGGTAGAAGCCATATCTACTCCCAACACCGGATCAGCCTTCTGCAAGCGGTTGAAAGAGAATTGGGAAGCCTTGATTCCCACATAATCCAGTTCGAAGAGATTTTTTTCCGGTTTCTCCACAGGCAGACCGAGCATTACTTTCGTTGCCAGCTCGATAAAGTTGATCTTCAACACTTTGCTGACAAACGGGAAAGAACGACTGGCACGCAGATTACATTCAATCACCTTGATATCGTTGTCTTTCGCCAGATACTGAATATTAAACGGACCGGAGATATTCAAAGCCTTAGCAATCTCACGGCTGATACGCTTAATACGGCGAACAGTTTCTACATACAGCTTTTGCGGCGGGAACTGGATTGTTGCATCGCCGGAATGTACTCCCGCAAATTCGATATGCTCACTTATAGCGTATGCTACAATTTCTCCATTCTGCGCCACCGCATCCATTTCCACTTCCTTGGCGTGTTCGATAAACTGGCTTACTACCACCGGATGTTTCTTCGATACATTAGCTGCCAGTTTCAAGAAACGTTCCAATTCTTCCTGGTTGGAACAAACATTCATCGCAGCTCCCGAAAGCACATAAGACGGACGAACAAGTACGGGGAAACCTACCTCTTCAACGAACTCCTGAATGTCATCCATAGAAGTTAATTCACGCCAACGGGGCTGATCCACACCGATACGGTCAAGCATGGCAGAGAATTTCTCACGATCTTCGGCATTATCAATACTCTTGGCACTCGTACCTAGAATATTGATCTTCTGTGCATCCAGACGCAAAGCAAGGTTATTTGGAATCTGACCGCCGGTAGATACAATTACCCCATGCGGATTCTCCAGTTCCAGAATATCCATCACACGTTCAAAAGTCAATTCATCAAAGTACAAACGGTCGCACATATCGTAATCCGTAGATACGGTTTCAGGATTATAGTTAATCATGACACTGCGCCATCCCTCTTTGCGAATGGTATTCAAAGCCTGTACGCCACACCAGTCGAATTCTACGGAAGAACCGATACGATAAGCACCGGAACCCAATACGACGATGGATTTATGGTCGCCCAGATAACGCACATCATTTGCTACACCGCTATAAGTAAGATACAGATAATTGGTTTGTGCCGGGTATTCGGCTGCCAACGTATCGATCTGTTTCACTACCGGAAGAATGCCTGCCTCTTTACGGTGTTTGCGGATATAAAGAATTCCATCTTCCATATCACCTTCGTAACCGATGGCACGGGCAATCTGGAAATCGGAGAAACCTTGAACCTTAGCTTTACGGAGCAATTCGTTCGGCAAATCGGCAATCTGTTTGTGATTGTTTCCCCAACTATGCAGTTCTTCGGAAGTCTTCATAATATTCATTAACTTCTGCAAGAACCATTTATCAATCTTAGTCAATTCGTGCACCTGATCGATGGTGTAGCCGGCGCGAAACGCTTTCGAGATCACGAAAATACGTTTATCGGTCGGTTCGCGCAAGGCTTTATCAATGTCGGAAATAACCAATTCTTTGTTCTCCACAAAACCATGCATTCCCTGTCCGATCATACGAAGACCTTTCTGGATAGCTTCTTCAAAAGTGCGTCCGATAGCCATCACTTCACCCACAGATTTCATAGAAGAACCCAACTCTTTATCTACACCGTGGAATTTACCTAAATCCCAACGAGGAATCTTACATACGACATAATCCAGTGCCGGTTCAAAGAAAGCGGAAGTAGTCTTGGTTACAGAATTCTTCAGGTCGAAGAGTCCATAACCCAATCCCAATTTGGCAGCAACGAAAGCCAGCGGATAACCGGTTGCCTTAGATGCTAAAGCCGATGAACGGGAAAGGCGGGCATTTACTTCGATCACCCGGTAATCTTCGGATTCGGGATCGAAGGCATATTGTACGTTACATTCACCCACGATACCGATATGGCGGATGATACGTATTGCCAATTCCCGAAGTTTATGATACTCTTTATTGGTAAGCGTCTGTGAAGGAGCAATAACGATAGACTCACCGGTATGAATACCCAGCGGATCGAAGTTTTCCATATTACAAACGGTGATACAGTTATCGAAGCGGTCACGTACCACTTCATATTCCACTTCTTTCCAACCGCGTAGTGATTTCTCCACCAATACCTGTGGGGAGAAAGAGAATGCTTTTTCTACCAGCACATCCAGCTGTTGTTCATTATCACAGAAACCGGACCCCAAGCCTCCTAACGCATAAGCAGCACGAACAATCACCGGATAGCCCAGTTCTTTTGCTGCGCGACGTGCATCTTCCGCATTTTCTACGGCTTCACTCTTGATGGTTTTTACATTGATCTCATTCAATTTCTGAACAAAAAGTTCACGGTCCTCGGTATCCATAATGGCCTGTACCGGAGTACCCAGCACTTTTACATTATATTTTTCAAGAATACCTTCTTTATACAATGCTACTCCACAGTTCAGAGCCGTCTGACCACCGAACGCCAGCATAATACCTTCCGGTTTTTCTTTTTGGATCACTTTCTCTACGAAGTACGGAGTCACCGGAAGAAAGTAAATTTGATCTGCCACTCCTTCGGAAGTCTGCACCGTAGCAATATTCGGATTGATAAGAATGGTTTCAATACCCTCTTCTTTCAAGGCTTTAAGTGCCTGTGAACCGGAATAGTCAAATTCACCAGCCTCACCGATTTTCAGGGCACCTGAACCTAATAGCAATACTTTCTTTATATTTTCTTTCATTGTTACAATAGTTTTACAAATTCGTCGAACAGGAATTCCGTATCCGTAGGTCCACTCGCAGCTTCCGGGTGGAATTGCGCAGAGAACCAGGGATTCTTTTTATGTTTGATTCCCTCGTTGGACCCATCGTTCATATTGATAAACAACGGTTCCCACTCTGCACTCAACGTATTATTGTCTACGGCATAACCATGATTTTGTGAAGTAATGAAACAACGTTCCGTACCTATCATACGCACCGGCTGATTGTGGCTACGATGTCCGTATTTCAATTTATAAATCTTGGCTCCGCCCGCTTTTGAAAGCAACTGGTTACCCATACAGATGCCGAAGATAGGCAGTTTCTCATTTACCATCGCCTTCCGTATATTCTGTACCGCAGCATCACAAGTATCCGGGTCACCCGGTCCGTTGGAGATAAACAACCCGTCAAATTCGAGTCCGCTATAATCATAATCCCAAGGTACACGGATCACTTCTACATTACGTTTCAGCAGACAACGAATAATATTTGTCTTTACACCGCAATCTACCAGGATAACCTTCTTAAATTGAGAATTGAAAGTTGAGAATTGAGAATTAAGCTGCGCATAGGAACTATTTACGGAGAAAGTTTGTGAAGTTCCGGCAGGAAGATAGCAAATAATCTCTTTGCAAGATACACGATCTACATAATTAACGCCTGCGTATACTGCTTCAGGCACATTATCCGGTTCATCATCGAAAACGATTTTTCCCATCATTACTCCATGTTCACGAAGAACCTTAGTCAGCTCGCGCGTATCAATGCCTGTGATACCGGGAATCTGCTCGCGTTTCAACCAGTCACCGAGACTTTCCACCGCATTCCAGTGGCTGTATTCATAAGAATAGTCACTTACGATAATCGCTTCCGCATGGATTTTCTCACTTTCCATGAAAGTGGCAAGTCCATTCGGTTCGATGGTAAAAGGAGGAACACCGTAGTTGCCTACCAGAGGATAGGTAAGCGTCATCAACTGTCCGGCGTATGAAGGGTCAGTAAGGCTCTCCGGATATCCGGTCATGGCGGTGTTGAAAACTACTTCGCCCGCCACCGGCTTCTCGTAGCCAAACGACTTACCGGAAAACCGGCTCCCGTCGTCAAGGATTAATGTCACATTTCTCATTCTTATTATTGAATCGTTGTATGGTTGTTAGAATTGATACATTTGTTCTATATAGTCGATGAACGCCCGGTTCACCATTTTCACACCTCCCGGTGTAGGGTAGTTACCGCTAAAATACCAGTCGCCTTTATGATGCGGACAAGCCTCGTGCAATCCCTCCAACGGTTGATAGACAATTTCCACTTTCGCCTTTGTTCCCTTGGGAGTCAGCAGTTCCACCATCTTGCCAGAGATTTCCTCATCGGTGAACGGAGCATAGATATTCTTCACATAGTTTATCATCTGCTCTTTCGGCAGTCCCACCTGATCTTTCGATTTACGGTAGGCAGCCGCAATCACATCTTTCATATCCCGCTCCTTTAAAAGTTCGACAGCAGCTCGGAAAGCGATAAACTCACTCATCTTTGCCATATCGATACCGTAATAGTCAGGATAACGCACTTGCGGAGAAGAAGATACTATCACAATCTTCTTCGGACCGAGACGGTCGAGAATACCGATAATACTTTGTTTCAACGTAGTACCACGCACAATGCTGTCGTCAATAATCACCAGATTATCAACACCGGGTACCAGACTTCCGTATGTAATGTCATACACATGGGCTGCCAGATCATTACGACTGTTTCCTTCGGCAATAAACGTACGGAGTTTGATATCCTTGATCGCCACCTTTTCGCTACGGATGCGGCGGGAAAGAATGACTTCCAGTTCCTCCATATCCGGATGATGCCCTAATGCAGCAATTTGCTGCACTTTCTCCTCATTCAAGTAATCGTCCAGTCCCTGCAACATTCCGTAGAAAGCCACCTCCGCAGTATTGGGAATAAAAGAAAAAACCGTATGATCGATGTCATTATTGATAGCTTTCAATATTCTCGGAACCAACTTTTCACCCAACCGTTTCCTTTCCTTATAAATATCGACATCACTCCCACGGGAGAAATAGATACGTTCAAAAGAACAGGCATGATTTTCGCGCGGCTTGTTAATTTGCGAAGTACGGATTTTACCTTCTTTGCTGATTAACAATGCTTGCCCCGGTTGCAATTCTTTGATTTCCTCAAACGGAACATTCAAAGCAGTCTGGATCACCGGACGTTCGGAAGCAAGAACAGCTATCTCATCATCCTGATACCAGAATGCAGGCCGGATTCCCCACGGGTCGCGGATGGCGAAGGACTCGCCGCTCCCGGTCAATCCGCAGATCACGTATCCCCCATCCCATTCGCGGCTGGAAGTGCGCAACACGTTTGACAAATCAATATATTCTTCTATATAATGAGTGATTCCCATGCCCGTAAGCCCCTCGGCTTCGGCAAGATTGAATACACGCTCCACTTCACGGTCAAGACGGTGTCCCACCTGCTCCAACATGATATATGTATCGGCATATTTACGCGGATGCTGACCAATGGCAGTGATACGGGCAAATATCTCGTCCACATTTGTCATATTGAAATTTCCGCAGAGGGCCAGATTCTTGGCACGCCAGTTATTTCTTCTTAAAAATGGATGCACATAAGAGATTCCGGATTTTCCCGTAGTGGAATAACGAAGATGTCCCATATATACTTCACCGGCAAAAGGCAAAGTTCGTTTGGCATACGCTGCATCGTGCAACTGTTCGGGAGTGAGATCCTTAAAATTGTTTTGAACGTTTTCAAAGATTTCCGTAATGGCTCCGGAACCTAAAGCGCGTTCACGAAACATATATTCTTCACCCGGATTTGCTTCCAGTTTCACACATGCCAGTCCCGCACCTTCCTGTCCACGATTATGCTGCTTCTCCATCAACAGGTAGAGTTTATTAAGACCATACATCCATGTCCCGTACTTTTTCTCGTAATACTCTAACGGTTTGAGCAAGCGTATCATGGCAACGCCACATTCATGTTTCAATTGTTCCATCTCTCTATATACTAGTTACTACTTAAAGTTACTCTACTGTTACCGACTTCGCCAGATTTCTCGGCTGATCCACATCCATCCCTTTGCATACCGCAATGTGGTAAGCAAGAAGTTGCAGAGGTACCGTAGTAATCAACGGATCGAGACATTCGATTGTTTCAGGAAGTTCGATACTACAGTCAGCGATTTTGCTGATAACGGTATCTCCTTTCGTCACAAATGCAATCACTTTTCCTTTCCGTGCCTTAATCTCCTGAATATTACTTACTACTTTCTCATACAACCCATTCTGGGTAGCAATCACCACTACCGGCATTTCCGCATCGATCAGGGCAATCGGTCCATGCTTCATCTCCGCAGCCGGATAACCTTCGGCGTGAATATACGATATTTCTTTCAATTTCAATGCACCTTCCAGAGCAACGGGATAACTATATCCGCGTCCCAGGTAAATAAAATTATGCGCATAAGTGAAAGTTTTCGATAACTCCGCCAAAGTATCATTCAATTCCAACACCTCTTTCATTTTTTCCGGAATATGATTTAACTCCTGTACGATTGAAAGATAATGCTGTTCGTCAATGGTTCCTTTCGCTTTGGCAAGTGTCAATGCCAACATCGCCAATACAGTGACCTGTCCGGTAAATGCTTTGGTAGAAGCCACCCCGATTTCTGGACCCACATGAATATATGAACCGGTATGAGTGGCACGGGGAATAGAAGAGCCGATCGCATTGCAAATGCCATATATAAATGCCCCGCGGCTTTTCGCCAATTCCACAGCAGCCAATGTATCTGCCGTCTCGCCACTCTGGGAGATTGCTATCACCACATCCTGCCCGTCAATCACCGGATCACGGTAGCGGAATTCGGAAGCATACTCCACTTCCACCGGTATGCGGCAAAAACTCTCAATCAGATGCTTACCGATCAGTCCGGCATGCCAGGAAGTTCCGCAAGCAACAATAATAAACCGTTTGGCATTCAGCAGCTTTTCCCGGTGATCTATCACAGCAGAAAGCACCACATTATCAGCTTCCACATTGATACGTCCGCGCATGCAATCACGAATACAATCGGGCTGTTCGAAAATCTCTTTCAACATAAAGTGCGGATATCCCCCTTTTTCCAACTGACCGAGGTTGAGTTCCACCTTCTTTATTTCAGGTATCATTTCGACATTGTTCAAGTTGACTACCTTCAACTCCTTCCCCAGATTCAAAACAGCTATTTCCCCGTCTTCCAGATAAACCACTTTATCCGTATATTCTACAATGGGCGTGGCATCTGAAGCCAGAAAGAACTCATCTTCACCAATACCCACCACCAACGGACTACTTTTACGGGCAGCAATGATCTCGTCCGGACGGTCTTTTTCCAATACGGCAATGGCGTATGCACCGATCACCTCACGCAGTGCCAGTTGTACGGCGGTCAGCAAATCCAGATGATTGGTCACCTTCATGTATTCGATTAATTGTACGAGTACTTCCGTATCGGTACTGCTTTTAAATGTATAGCCTTTGGCCTGAAGTTTTTCTTTAAGAACGGCGTAGTTTTCAATAATACCGTTATGAATGAGAGCGAGCTTTTCGGAAGAAGAGTAATGAGGGTGGGCGTTAGCAGAACAAGGTTCCCCGTGAGTAGCCCAACGGGTATGGGCAATTCCGATTGTACCGGAAATATCTTTCTGTGTGACGAAATTTTCAAGATCAGAGACTTTTCCTTTCGTCTTATACACATTTAACTGTTGGTCATCACTAATGATTGCTACCCCCGCGCTGTCATATCCACGATACTCCAGTCGCTTCAGCCCTTTGATAAGGATAGGGTAGGCTTTTCGTTTACCAATATAGCCTACTATTCCACACATATTATGATATTTTTATTTCGCCTGCAAATATACACATTACAAATAACATAAAGACAACAAAAAGCATATTTATTTGACAGAAACGCATAAAAAAGTTGCAAACACATCAAAAAGTTAAATAATATATTATTTTTAGCTCAAAAAGAAACAAATTACAATCAGCTTCAAATAAGGATAAATAAGCTAACAAATTAAAAGCAAATTTCCTGTTTTTAATAACAAATTAAAAGAATAAAGATTCCTATTCTCATTTCGCGTCACACAAAAGCTAAATTTCACTATCATTTTGAAATTAAAATATTAACTTTGCCAAACAATTTGATACATCAAACAGGTATTATCATACAATAAAGCTAGTAAGAATGAAGAAACAAGAACTTTTTAACAACGTAACAGAAGGATTCCCTTACCAACGACAGCCCCAACAGGTAGGCTTGTACGATGCGGCATACGAACACGATGCCTGCGGTGTTGGTATGCTGGTAAACATTCACGGAGAAAAGTCACACGACATTGTTGAGTCGGCTTTAAAGGTATTAGAGAATATGCGTCACCGTGGCGCTGAGGGAGCGGATAACAAAACCGGCGACGGTGCAGGTATTATGTTACAGATTCCGCATGAGTTTATTTTATTACAAGGTATTCCTGTCCCCGAAAAAGGACGGTACGGCACAGGATTATTGTTTTTACCGAAAAACGAAAAAGACCAGGCAGCTATTCTAAGTATTATTATTGAAGAAATTGAAAAAGAAGGACTCACATTGATGCATTTACGCAATGTGCCCACCTGCCCCGAAATCCTGGGAGAATCGGCTCTGGCAAACGAACCGGACATCAAACAAGTGTTCATCACCGGATTTACGGAAACGGAAACTGCCGACCGGAAGTTATATCTGATCCGGAAAAGAATCGAAAATAAAGTCAGATTGTCATCTATTCCGGCAAAAGACGATTTTTATGTTGTGTCACTCTCTACCAAAAGCATTACATATAAAGGTATGCTTTCATCATTACAGCTGCGCAACTATTATCCGGACCTGACAAATAGCTATTTTACCAGCGGACTGGCATTGGTGCACTCTCGTTTCAGTACCAATACATTCCCTACATGGGGATTGGCACAGCCGTTCCGTCTGCTGGCACACAACGGTGAAATCAATACTATCCGTGGTAACCGAGGATGGATGGAAGCCCGTGAAAGTGTACTCTCCACTCCCACTTTAGGCGATATAAAAGAAATCCGCCCGATTATACAACCGGGCATGAGCGACAGTGCTTCTCTGGACAATGTACTGGAGTTCCTGGTGATGTCAGGATTGAGCCTGCCACATGCCATGGCTATGCTCGTGCCGGAATCTTTCAACGAGAAGAACCCGATCAGTGAGGATCTGAAATCATTCTACGAATACCACTCCATCCTGATGGAACCGTGGGACGGACCGGCCGCACTACTATTCAGCGACGGACGATTTGCCGGAGGTATGCTCGACCGCAATGGCCTGCGCCCTGCCCGTTATCTGATTACTAAAAACGATATGATGGTAGTGGCTTCGGAAGTCGGTGTTATGGATTTCGAACCGGGAGACATCAAAGAAAAAGGTCGCTTACAGCCCGGCAAAATCCTGCTGGTGGATACGGAAAAAGGCGAGATCTACTATGACGGCGAACTGAAAAAACAGTTGGCTGAAGCCAAGCCTTACCGCACCTGGCTATCTACCAACCGAATCGAACTGGATGAACTGAAAAGCGGGCGCAAAGTTCCTCATCACGTAGCAAACTACGACCGGATGCTTCGTACTTTCGGCTACTCCAAAGAGGACATCGAAAGGCTGATTATGCCGATGGCAAGCACCGGAGCAGAACCGATCAATTCAATGGGTAACGATACGCCACTCGCCGTACTTTCAGATAACCCACAGTTGCTTTACAACTATTTCCGTCAGCAATTTGCACAGGTAACCAATCCGCCCATTGATCCACTTCGTGAAGAACTGGTGATGTCATTGACGGAATACATTGGAGCAGTCGGTATGAATATTCTGACGCCCAGTGAAAGTCATTGCAAAATGGTACGCCTGAATCATCCGATTTTAAGCAATACCCAACTGGATATTCTTTGTAATATCCGGTATAAAGGCTTCAAAACAGTCAAACTACCCATGTTGTTTGAGGTTGCCAAAGGGAAAGCCGGACTGCAGGAAGCACTGACCCATCTTTGTAAAATGGCGGAAGAATCCGTGACGGAAGGTGTAAACTACATTGTCCTGACCGACCGTGAGGTGGATATTACCCATGCTGCCATTCCATCATTGCTGGCAGTAAGCGCTGTTCATCACCACCTGATTTCAGTTGGTAAACGGGTGCAAACGGCATTGATCGTAGAAAGTGGTGAAATACGTGAAGTGATGCACGCCGCGTTATTGTTGGGTTTCGGAGCAAGTGCCCTGAATCCTTACATGGCATTCGCTGTCCTCGACCGACTGGTAAAAGACAAAGATATTCAGTTAGATTATACCACTGCTGAAAAGAACTATATCAAATCCATCTGTAAAGGCTTGTTTAAAATCATGAGTAAGATGGGTATCTCTACGATCCGCTCCTATCGTGGTGCTAAGATTTTCGAAGCTGTCGGTTTGAGTGAAGAATTGAGCAAGGCTTATTTTGGAGGACTCGGTTCACCGATCGGAGGTATCCGTCTGGAAGAAATAGCCAGAGATGCCATTGCTTTCCATAAAGAAGGATTTGAAAGTATTAAAAATGAAGAGTTATTAAAAAATAACGGTTTGTATGCTTTCCGTAAAGATGGAGAAAAGCACGCATGGAATCCGGAAACAATCAGCACTCTGCAATTGGCTACACGACTGGGGAGTTATAAAAAATTTAAAGAGTACACCCATCTGGTAGACGAAAAAGAGAAGCCTATTTTCCTTCGTGACTTTCTGGGATTCCGTCGTAATCCGATTTCAATCGATCAGGTAGAACCGGTGGAAAACATTCTGCATCGTTTCGTCACGGGGGCTATGTCTTTTGGTTCTATCAGCAAAGAGGCTCATGAGGCAATGGCTATTGCCATGAATAAAATTCACGGACGCAGTAATACCGGTGAAGGTGGCGAAGACGCTGCCCGTTTCCAACCGCTGCCCGATGGCAGTTCTTTACGAAGTGCAATCAAGCAGGTAGCTTCCGGTCGTTTCGGTGTAACGGCAGAATATCTGGTTAATGCGGACGAAATTCAAATCAAGATAGCACAGGGAGCCAAACCGGGTGAAGGCGGACAACTACCGGGATTTAAAGTGAACGATGTGATTGCGAAAACACGTCATTCCATTCCGGGAATTTCGCTGATTTCTCCTCCGCCTCATCATGATATTTATTCGATTGAGGATTTGGCACAATTAATCTTCGATTTGAAAAATGTAAATCCACAGGCCAAAATCAGTGTGAAACTGGTAGCAGAAAGCGGCGTCGGTACGATTGCTGCGGGTGTGGCAAAAGCAAAGGCGGACCTAATTGTCATCTCTGGTGCTGAAGGGGGAACAGGTGCTTCTCCGGCTTCTTCTATCCGCTATGCGGGTATCTCACCGGAATTGGGATTGAGCGAGACACAGCAAACACTGGTTCTGAACGGACTTCGTGGCCAAGTAGTTCTGCAAGCCGACGGACAACTGAAAACCGGACGTGACATCATCTTAATGGCACTAATGGGTGCCGAAGAATATGGCTTCGCCACCTCGGCATTGATTGTATTAGGGTGTGTAATGATGCGCAAATGCCATCAGAATACTTGTCCGGTGGGAGTTGCCACACAGAATGAAGAGTTACGTAAACGCTTTCATGGACGCAGTGAATATTTAGTAAACTTTTTCACATTCCTGGCACAGGAAGTCCGCGAGCATTTGGCTGAAATGGGATTCACCCGGATGGATGATATCATCGGGCGTACAGACTTAATCGAGCGCAAGTCCGATGCCAATGACCCAAATCCGAAACATGCTTTAATCGACTTCACCAAATTGCTGGCACGTGTTGACAACAGTGCGGCTATCCGTCATGTCATCGACCAAGATCATGGAATTTCTGCTGTAAAGGATGTAACCATCATCGATGCCGCACAAGAAGCTATCGAACATGAGAAAGAGATTTCTTTAGAATATACGATTGCCAATACAGACCGTGCAATAGGTGCTATGCTTTCCGGAGTAATCGCCAAGAAATATGGTGCCAAAGGATTGCCGGAACATACGCTGAATGTAAAATTCAAAGGTTCGGCAGGTCAATCTTTCGGAGCTTTTCTCGTACCGGGAGTTAACTTTAAACTGGAAGGTGAAGCGAATGATTACCTGGGTAAAGGATTGAGCGGCGGGCGTATCTCCGTATTGCCTCCTATCCGCAGCAATTTCGAAGCCGAAAAAAATACAATCGCCGGTAATACCTTGCTTTATGGCGCAACAAGCGGTGAAGTATATATCAACGGCCGTGTAGGAGAACGTTTCGCTGTTCGTAACTCCGGCGCAGTTGCCGTCGTAGAAGGCGTGGGTGACCATTGTTGCGAATACATGACCGGAGGTCGTGTGGTAGTCCTCGGACAAACCGGACGTAACTTTGCAGCCGGTATGAGTGGCGGTGTAGCTTATGTATGGAACAAAGACGGCAACTTCGATTATTTCTGTAACATGGAAATGGTGGAACTGTCACTCATCGAAGAAGCCAGCTACCGGAAAGAGTTGCACGAACTAATCCGCCAGCATTACCTCTACACAGGCTCGAAACTGGCACGCATCCTGCTCGACAACTGGAATCATTACGTAGATCAATTCATCCAAGTAGTGCCCATCGAATACAAAAAAGTACTGCAGGAAGAACAAATGAGAAAGTTACAACAAAAAATTGCAGATATGCAAAGAGACTATTAGATTTACAATTTGACTATTTACAATTTACTATTTGAATGTATAGTATAGTCTGTAAATAGTCAAATAGCAAATGATAAGATAGTCTAGAAATAGTAAATAGTAAATCGTCAAATAGTAAATAACAAGATGGGAGATCCTAAAGCATTTCTAAATATACCTCGACAAGAGGCGGGATACCGCCCTGTAAACGAGCGAATCGCTGACTATAGTCAGGTAGAACAGACTTTGAATACAAACAGCCGTAAATTGCAGGCGTCACGCTGTATGGATTGCGGTGTACCTTTCTGTCATTGGGCATGCCCGATAGGAAATAAACAACCGGAATGGCAGGATGCATTATACAGGGGAAAATGGAAGGAGGCATACGAAGTATTGTCGTCTACTTGCGATTTTCCTGAATTTACAGGACGTATTTGTCCTGCTCTTTGCGAGAAATCGTGTGTGTTGAAACTTTCCTGCGATCAGCCGGTGACTATTCGCGAGAATGAAGCAGCTATCGTAGAAGCGGCTTTTCGTGAAGGATATATACAAGTAAAGACGCCGGAAAGAAACGGAAAGAAAGTGGCGGTGATTGGTGCAGGTCCTGCTGGATTGGTGGTGGCTAATCAGCTGAATTTAAAAGGATATAGCGTTACTTTATTCGATAAGGATGAAGCGCCCGGAGGATTATTACGATTCGGTATTCCTAATTTCAAACTGGATAAAAATGTAATTGACCGACGGATGAAGATATTGGCTGCAGAAGGAATACAGTTTGAGATGGGAGTAGAAATAGACGTCAATCATTTACCGGAAGGATTCGATGCTTACTGCATCTGTACCGGAACCCCCACTGCACGTGACTTGAGTATTCCGGGACGTGAACTGAAAGGGATTCATTTCGCACTCGAAATGCTGGCACAACAGAATAGGATTCTGGCAGGACAGACTTTCCCGAAAGACAAGTTGGTAAATGCCAAAGGCAAAAAGGTTCTCGTGATAGGTGGCGGAGACACTGGTTCCGACTGCATCGGAACCAGTGTGAGACAGGGAGCCGTCAGTGTCACTCAAATCGAAATCATGCCGAAACCTCCTGTCGGCTACAATCCGGCTACTCCTTGGCCACAATGGCCGGCAGTCTTCAAAACGACTTCCAGCCATGAAGAAGGTTGTACACGCCGCTGGTGCCTGGCTTCCAATCAGTTCCTCGGAAAGAATGGAAAAGTGACAGGCGTAGAAGTGGAAGAAGTGGAATGGATTCCGGCTGCAGATGGCGGACGTCCCACGATGAAACCGACAGGAAAAAAGGAAGTCATCGAGGCTGATATGGTATTATTGGCGATGGGATTCCTGAAACCGGAACAACCCAAATTTGCAAAGAATGTATTTCTTGCCGGTGATGCCGAGACTGGTGCCAGCTTAGTAGTACGCGCCATGGCAGGAGGACGAAAGGCTGCTGCGGAAATAGATGCTTATCTAATACAATAAGGTTTGCAACAGTGTACAACAAGAAGCTCGATTGCTATTATCGGTTCGTTCCATATCTGTAGAACTAAAGAATAACAGATATGGAACTAAAGGAAAACAGTTGTGGAACTAAACGATAACAATTATGGAACGAATTAAGAATAACTAGTCAGCTTCTTAGAAATAGCGAATAAACAATCAACAGATTACATTACCCCCTCTAAAAATTAAAGTTATGTGTGGAATAGCAGGTATACTCAACATCAAAGTTCAAACGAAAGAGCTAAGAGATAAAGCACTGAAAATGGCCCAGAAGATCCGTCATCGCGGACCGGACTGGAGTGGAATCTATGTAGGCGGAAGTGCCATCCTGGCTCACGAACGTCTTTCCATTGTCGACCCGCAAAGTGGCGGACAGCCGTTATACTCTCCCGATCGTAAACAAGTGCTCGCCGTCAACGGTGAGATTTACAATCACCGTGATATTCGCGCTAAATATGCGGGAAAATATAACTTTCAGACCGGAAGTGACTGTGAGGTAATTCTTGCCCTTTACAAAGATAAAGGCATCCATTTTCTGGAAGATATTAGCGGTATCTTTGCTTTCGTTCTTTATGATGAGGAAAAGGATGAATTTCTAATTGCCCGTGATCCGATAGGGGTTATTCCTTTATATATAGGAAAAGATAAAGAGGGAAAAATCTACTTTGGCAGCGAGTTGAAAGCCCTTGAAGAATTTTGCGACAAATATGAAATATTTCTCCCCGGACATTACTTCTATAGTAAAGAGGGAAAAATGAAACGTTGGTATTCGCGCGACTGGACAGAATATGAAACCGTAAAAGAGAATGATGCACAAACCGTTGATGTGAAAATAGCATTAGAAGAGGCTGTACACCGCCAGTTAATGAGTGACGTACCGTACGGAGTGCTTCTTTCGGGAGGGTTGGATAGTTCTGTCATCTCCGCCATTGCCAAGAAATATGCGGCCAAACGTATAGAAACAGACGGAGCGAGTGATGCGTGGTGGCCTCAACTCCACTCCTTCGCCATCGGACTAAAAGGTGCTCCCGATTTGATTAAAGCACGTGAAGTGGCTGAATATATCGGTACTGTCCATCACGAAATAAACTATACTGTTCAGGAAGGTTTGGATGCCCTGCGTGATGTCATTTATTTCATCGAGACATACGATGTAACCACGGTACGCGCTTCCACTCCCATGTACCTACTGGCACGTGTCATCAAATCGATGGGTATCAAAATGGTGTTGAGCGGTGAAGGCGCCGATGAAGTTTTCGGTGGTTATCTGTATTTCCACAAGGCTCCCACTCCACAGGCATTCCACGAAGAAACAGTACGTAAACTTTCAAAGTTGCACATGTACGATTGCCTCCGCGCCAATAAAAGTTTGTCAGCATGGGGAGTAGAAGGACGTGTTCCTTTCCTTGATAAAGAATTCCTCGACGTAGCCATGAACCTGAATCCGAAAGCTAAAATGTGCCCCGGAAAGGAAATTGAGAAACGGATTGTTCGCGAAGCCTTTGCCGAGATGTTACCGGAAAGTGTGGCGTGGAGACAAAAAGAGCAGTTCAGTGACGGTGTAGGATATTCATGGATTGACACATTGAGGGAAATCACAGCTGCTGCTGTGAGCGATCAGCAAATGGAACATGCTGCCAAACGCTTCCCTATCAACACGCCACAAAATAAAGAAGAATACTATTATCGCAGTATCTTTGAAGAGCATTTCCCCAGTGAAAGTGCAGCACGCACCGTACCCAGTGTTCCCAGTGTGGCCTGCTCCACAGCAGAAGCGCTGGCGTGGGATATTGCTTTCAGGAATCTGAATGAGCCTAGCGGACGTGCGGTGAGAGGAATACACGAAGAGGCCTATACTTAACTGATAAGAATAACAGAATCTGCTCTTTCTGTTATTCTTTTGTAACATTTCTATTTTAAAATCTCAAGGATTAACGCAGATTAGCATATTATTGTCTGATTTGCGTTTTCTTTTTTATAATTTTGAGGCCAAACCAAATTAAATCTATCAAACTTTTAAAAGACCAAACAAATGAATTTAAAAAAAATGATGATGGCTTCTGCCCTTCTAATGGTTGCTTGCTGTATGCAGGCACAGACAAAAGTGATAGCCCACCGTGGATTCTGGAAAACTCCGGGATCATCACAAAACAGTATTACATCACTTCTAAAAGCAGACTCTATCGGTT
>OHPK01000686.1_pt1 | contig 16143 bp, 15 predicted proteins | sample 1577661 | NCBI WGS metagenome assembly OHPK01 (sample SAMEA3879556, study PRJEB24766) | human gut metagenome | biome: human-associated habitat; feature: feces | place: USA | collected 1985/1987
CCTTGAGCCGCGCACCGAAACGGCCGAAATGGAGCAGGCGCTTGAAGCACTGAACGCCGAAAAGGCCGAATCGTGACGATTGACATGTAATAGGAAAGACCCGCCTCAGTAAGGCGGGTCTTTTTGATTGAGCTCTGTCAAAAACCGTCCCAGTGCGGGGTTCTGGTTGCCGCTCTGCCAGGCGGCGATGATCTCTTCCTCCTCCCCTTCGCCCACGAGCGGGACGAAGACGAGGTTGTCGGCATTGTAAAGGCGGTCGGTGCAGTAGTCGGGCAGGAGCGAGATCCCCTCCTCCGCCGCGACCATCATCAGGATGCTTTCGGTGTCCGCCGAGCGGAAGAGAATGTTCGGCTTGTAGCCCGCCTCGGCGTAGCGCTGCATGAAAAAGGCGTCGCCATAGGAGTCGGGCGCGGCGTCGGGCGACATATATAAGATATTCTCCCCGCGCAGCTCTTGCCGCGTGAGCTGTCGGCGCTGCGCGAGCGGATGGCCCGCGTAAAGCGCGACGATGAGCCGTGCCTTTTCGACCGTCTGGAACGCGACGCCCTCCTGCGTGCGTAAGTTCGTCGAGTCCCAGGTGAAGACGATGTCATACTCCTGATGTAAAAGCCCCGCGGCCAGCACATCCGTCGAGCAGCGGTAGAACGAGATGAGCACGTTTCCGTTTTTCTGGTGGAAGTGGCGCATCAGGACCGAGAGGTCGCTGCGCACGTAGCCGACGCGCAGTGTGCCGGTCAGGCCCGTCGCCGCGTCATGCACGCGTTCCTGTGCGCGGCTCATGCGCTCTAAGATCGCTTTTGCGTCCAAAAGGAATGACTTTCCCGCGCTCGTCAGGCTTACAGGGCGTGTGCTGCGGTCGAAGAGCTCGCAGCCGAGCGTCTGCTCAAGCTGCTGGATCTGCTGCGTCACCGCGGTCTGCGAGATGTAATACTGCTCCGCCGCCTTTGTGAAGCTCCGGTGCTCCGCGGCGGAGACAAAATAGCGTAGCTGATTGCGATTCATGTACTCATTTCCTCGTAACATAAGTTTTGCTTATTATATCATCCGATAATCGGTCTTGTAAAGCCCATCTTCCTGCGGTAAGATAAGCACATCGTTCATAAATCTTTTACAAATGAGGTCGATCAACATGAAACGCGAATCGTTCCGCTCCCGTCTGGGCTTCCTGCTCGTCAGCGCGGGCTGCGCCATCGGCATCGGCAATGTCTGGCGCTTCCCCTATGTGACGGGCAAAAACGGCGGCGGCTATTTTGTTCTCTTTTACATTCTGTGCCTGCTCATCATGGGCGTTCCCGTGCTGACGATGGAGCTGGCCGTCGGCCGCGCGAGCCACAAGAGCGCGATCCTCGCCTACAAGACGCTCGAAAAGCCCAAGTCCAAGTGGCACATCCACGGCTGGTTCTGCCTGATCGGCTGCTACCTCTTGATGATGTACTACACGACGGTCTCCGGCTGGATGGTGAGCTACTTTGGCAGGTTCCTGACCGGTAAGTTCTACTCCGGCATGCCCGCGGAGGACGCGTCCGCCGTGTTCGGCGAGCTGTTGGCCAATCCTGTTGAAATGGGCATTTTGGCGGTCGCCATCGTCATCGTCGGCTTTGTCGTCTGTTCGTTTGGTCTGCAAAAGGGTCTTGAGCGCGTATCCAAGGTCATGATGATCGCGCTGCTCGCGCTCATTCTCATTCTCGCCGGCCACAGCCTGACGCTCTCCGGCGCGGCAGAGGGCATGAAGTTCTACCTGCTCCCCTCGATGGATTCCATCCGCGAAAACGGCCTGCGCAGCCTCATCACCGATGCGATGAATCAGGCCTTCTTCACCCTCTCGCTCGGCATTGCCGCGATGGAGATCTTCGGCAGCTACATGTCCGATGACCACGCCCTCGCCGGTGAGTCCATCCGCATCTGTGCGCTCGATACGTTCGTTGCGCTCATGGCCGGCACGATCATCTTCCCCGCATGCTTTTCCTACGGCGTAGCGCCCGACAATGGCCCGTCCCTTCTCTTCGTTACGCTGCCGCAGGTTTTTGTCAACATGGCGGGCGGCCGCTTCTGGGGCACGCTCTTCTTCCTCTTCATGATGTTTGCGAGCATGTCCACGGTGCTGGCGGTGTTTGAAAATATCCTCGCCATCTGCATGGATACCTTTGGCTGGAGCCGCAAGAAGGCCGTTTTCATCAATGGCGTGCTGCTGATTCTCCTGAGTCTTCCCTGCGTGTTCGGCTACAACATCTGGAGCGACTTCCACCCCATCCTCGGTAAGGACGTGCTCGACAGCGAAGACTTCCTCGTGAGCAACCTCCTGCTCCCCATCGGCTCTCTTGTCTACCTCCTGTTTTGCGTCACCAAGTGGGGCTGGGGCTTTGACAAGTACCTTGCCGAGGTCAACAAGGGCGCGGGCGTCAAGCTCTCCCCCAAACTCAAGCCCTATTTCCAGTGGGTGCTGCCGATCCTGATCGTCATCATCCTGCTCCAGGGCCTGCTGTAAATTTGCGATTCTCTCATCTCTCATATCTCTCAAAAGGGAAAAGCCGCAGTGAAATTCATTGCGGCTTTTCCCTTTTTCCGCTTCCTTCGCAATTATGAACTCTGTGTAAATTCGCATATAACTCGTAAATATATTTATATAAATCTATTGACAAAGTTTATTCTCGTGCTATGATAGCATCCAGAAAGAAAAAGAACCCCAAGGAGGCGCATGATGAAGAAAAATCTTTACAGTCTGACGCTGTCAGATGATGTGGTGCGCGAGGTCGACGCGCTGGCTCACCGGATGGGCACGAACCGTTCGGCGCTCGTCAACCAGATTTTGGCCGAGTACGTCTCCGTGCCGACGCCTGAACGCCGCTGGAACGATATCTTTGAGGCCATCGAAGAGCTGATGACGCCCACGCGCGAGCTGGTGCCGTTCTTCGCTCCCGGCTCGTCCACAATGTCGCTCAAGTCGAGCTTATCGTACAAATACCGCCCCACGGTCAAGTACGAGGTCGACCTGAGCAATGGCGACGCCCAGACGATGGGCACGCTGAACATCGTGTTCCGCACGCAGTCGACGGCGCTGATCTCCGCAATGACGAGCTTCTTCCGGCTCTGGGTGCAAATCGAAGACAAGTGCCTCGCACCGCTTCTCGGCAGCTCCATTTCCTGCGCGCTGTACGACGGGCGCTTCGTCCGTCCGCTCGCGATGCCGCGCGGAAAGGCGCTGACTGCCGATGATGTCGCCGGTGCGATCAGCGCTTATGTCCAGCTCTTCGACCGGCTGCTCAAGGGCTATCTCGACGGCTCGCTCTCCGCGAGCGATGTTGAAATGGCCTACCGCGGCGATCTGCGAAGCAGAACGCTGCTGATTTAATCACTTAATTGTAAAAAACACGAATTTGAGGTGAACTTGAATGAATGCTGAAAAATATACGCAAAAGGCTTTGGAAGCCGTCAAGACCGCGCAGAACATGGCGCAGGAAAACGGCAACCAGTATGTAACGACCGAACATTTGCTCTATGCCCTGCTCGATCAGGACGGCGGACTGATTGGGTCACTGTTCGGTAAGATGGGCGTCGACTGCGACGGCCTGCTCTCCGAGATTGACACCCTCATCCGCAGATTGCCGCGCATCTCCGGCGGCAGCGGCGAGGTGTACGCCTCGCCCGAGGTCGGCAAGATCTTGAACCTTGCCGAAAAGACCGCCGAAAAGCTGCACGACGAGTATCTCTCCGTTGAGCACCTGATGCTCGCCATCTTCTCCGAGGGCTCGCAGAGCGTGCGCCAGCTGCTCTCCGACCACGGCATCACGAGAAGCCGCTTCTCGGACGAGTTGGCAAAGGTCAAGACCTCCCCCGTGACGAGCGACAATCCCGAGGATTCCTACGACGCGCTCAAGAAGTACGGCACGGACCTTGTCGAACGCGCCCGCACAAAGGAGCTTGACCCCGTCATCGGCCGTGACGCGGAGATCCGCAACGTCATCCGCATTCTGTCGCGTAAGACGAAGAACAACCCCGTGCTCATCGGCGAGCCGGGCGTTGGCAAGACGGCCATCGCCGAGGGGCTTGCCGAAAAGATTGCGGCGGGCGACGTGCCGGAGGAGCTTATCGACAAGCGCATCCTGCTGCTCGACCTTTCGGGCATGGTGGCAGGGACAAAGTACCGCGGCGAGTTTGAAGAGCGCATCCGCGCCGTGCTCGACGAGGTGCGGCGCGACGGCAACGTCATTTTGTTCATCGACGAAGTGCACACCATCGTCGGCGCGGGCAGCGCCGAGGGGGCGGTAGACGCGGCGAATATCTTAAAGCCCGCACTCGGGCGCGGGGAGATCCGCGTCATCGGCGCGACGACGCTCGAGGAGTACCGAAAATTCATCGAAAAGGACGCCGCGCTCGAGCGGCGCTTCCAGAGCGTGCAGGTCGGCGAGCCGGACGAAGGAAAAGCGCTGCAGATCTTACAAGGCCTGCGGCCAAAGTACGAGGCGTATCACGGCCTTTCCATCGAGGACGAGGCCCTGCGCACGGCGGTGACACTCTCAAAGCGGTATCTGCCCGACCGTTTTTTGCCGGATAAGGCTATCGACCTTATCGACGAGGCAGCGGCTAGCGTGAAACTGTCCGCGCGCAGCGCCTCGCCCGAACTGAAAGCGCTCGAAGAGAAGGCGAGCGCCGCCGCGCGGGACAAGGAGACTGCCATCCGCGCGCAGGACTATGAAAAGGCGGCGCGGCTGCGCGACGCGGAGGAGAGCTTCCGCACGCAGGCGGCAGCTGAGCGGAAAAAACAGGCGCGCGAGGCGGAAAAGACCGCTGTGCGCGTGACGGCGGAGGACATCGCCGCCGTGGTGTCGAACTGGACGGGCATTCCGGTGACAAGGCTCAACGAGAGCGAAAGCGCGCGGCTTTTGACGCTTGAAGAAACGCTTCATGCGCGCGTTGTGGGGCAGGACGAGGCAGTGTGCGCTGTGGCGCGCGCCATCCGCCGCGGGCGCGTCGGCGTCAAGGACCCGAAACGGCCTGTCGGGTCGTTCCTCTTCCTCGGTCCCACGGGCGTGGGCAAGACGGAGCTCAGTAAAGCGCTCGCCGAGGCGGTGTTTGGCAGCGAGGACGCGATGATCCGCATCGACATGAGCGAGTATATGGAAAAACACACCGTCTCGCGCCTGATCGGCTCGCCGCCGGGCTACGTTGGCTACGACGAGGGCGGGCAGCTGACGGAAAAGGTGCGGCGCAAGCCGTACTCCGTCGTGCTCTTCGACGAGATCGAAAAGGCGCACCCGGATGTCATGAACATTCTGCTGCAGATTTTGGACGAGGGCAAGATCAACGATGCGCAGGGCCGCACGGTGGATTTTTCCAACACGGTCATCTGCATGACCTCCAACGCCGGCAGCAGCGACCAGAGCGCGGGCAGCCTTGGCTTTAACAAGAGCGACGCCCAGCGCAGCGAGGAAAAGACCCGCAAGGCGCTGGCGCAGTTCCTGCGCCCGGAGTTCCTTGGCCGCGTGGATGAAGTGATCGCCTTCAAGCCCCTGACCGAGGAGACCTTGCAGGGCATCGCCGCCCTGATGCTGGACGAGTACAAGCCCGGCATGGAGGCTAAGGGCATCGCTTACAGCTACACCCCGGCAGCGCTCAAGGCACTGGTGCAAAAGAGTCAGGGCGGGCGCTTCGGCGCACGCGATCTGCGCCGCACCATCCGCAAGGCGGTGGAGGACCCCGCCGCCGAGCGCCTGATCGACGGCACGCTTGCTTCCGGCGGCACCCTTGTGGTGGATGCCGATGAAAACGGCGAGATCATCCTGAAGTAAACAAAGCGAAAGCCCCCGCATCCGTTTTTGGAATGCAGGGGCTTTTGCTTCAGCACTGTATGGTAAACTGGAACTTGTCGGGGCAAAGCCCCTCCATCTTGCTGCGCAAGACCGTTCGGTCGCTTAAAGTCCCCACTGGGGACTTCATTGCTGCGCTGCGCTTCGCTTCGCTTCGCAAACGCGAATTTGTCAAAGAAACTTGATGACAATTAAGTGATAGTATTGCAGAAATGACAATCTGAAATTGAGGAGATAAATAAGTATGAATACAAAACAGAAACAAATTTTAGCATGGGTTCTCCTTAGTTGTGGAGTTATTATCGCCGGTGTAATACTTGGCGGTATTACCGGAAAACTTGTTTTAGACCACATCATATGAGGAGAAATGTCATGTTCAGTACAAATAAAAATCGTAAAATAGGTATGTTGATTTTTCTGTTTGTTGTATCCTTTATTGTGGGGATGCTCATCAACATTCAACGTCTTGGGTCTTTGCCGATGAAGCTTATCCAAGTTGAATGGAATGATACAGTAGGATGTGTGTATGAAAATCTTGATTATGAAAATCTTGATTATGAAAATCCGAGCGACCACAAATATGATTTGTATGTGCCGAAAAATCTTGATACGCCAGAGTCAAAATGCCTGATTCTTTATATACACGGAGGAAGTTTTAATTCTGGGAGCAAAGAAGATGGCGATACGTGGTGCAAATATTATACGTCAAAAGGATACGTAACAGCATCGGTTGATTATACATTGCAATCAAAGAAGAAAAAAAGTGAAGAAGAATTACTCAACGCCAGTCTTGAGTTAATGAATGAAGAAATTCTAAGTTGTGTTGCCGCAATCAAGGAGCAGGCATCGCAGCTTGGAATTGATTTAACACAAATGGCTACCTGTGGGGTGTCAGCAGGTGGAACACTTGCGATGAACTATGCATATAAAAATGCTGACATTTCTGCAATCCCAGTAAAGTTTGTCTTTCAACTCGCAGCTCCTGCTTCATTTGAGCCATCCGATTGGAGTTTACTGAAGTCGATAGACCATATAACCACAGATGCGGATTTTGCAACCATGATGACAGGGGTTAGAATTACAGATGAAATGATGGCATCAAAAGAGTATCTTCCGTATATTTACTCTGTTTCGCCTACATATTTGGTGGATGCAAACTCGGTGCCGACCTTGATGGGGTATGGACTAATCGACCATTGTGTGCCGACTCAACTTAAATACCCTTTAATAGATGCATTGAAAGAGAATGGTGTGCCATACGATTATGTTGAATTTCCAAAATCGAACCATGGAATGTATAATGATATTGATAAATTGCAGGAGTTTATCAATCTATCACTTGAATACTGTGATAAGTATTTTGATAAATAAGATAAAGACAAATCCCAGTTTTCAGCCTTCTTTATAACCTATAACAGCTATAATGACATTCTCCTTCTTCAAACAAGCTACATTCTTCTCTTCAGCCAGTAATTCCTTGACACAATTTGATACATTAGCATTTGCATCATTTGGAATCCCGTAACTAACACTGTACGTACCATTTGGAATGCCTTTCATATCATCCATAAATATTTTCTCAATTTCTTCTATGCTAATTTCTTTCGCAGGAAGCCACGAAAACAAATCTAATATCCTCATACCATCTCTCCATAGAATCCCAGCTTGTTGAATCGAGTATAGCATAGTGCGAACAAAAAGAAAAGCTGAACTGTGAGTGCATGACATTATCCCGCATTGACAAAACTGCGCAGAATAAGTACAATAAAACATAGCTATCCGCAAATTTTTTGCATGAGAATAAAGGAGCGTTTTTCTATGCCGAGCAATAAAGTCCGCACCCGTTTTGCCCCCTCGCCCACTGGCTACATGCACGTTGGCAACCTGCGCACCGCGCTGTACACCTACCTGATGGCCAAGCACGAGGACGGCACCTTCATCCTGCGCATTGAGGACACCGACCAGGGCCGTTACGTTGAGGGCGCTGTGGATGTCATCTACAACACCCTGCGGGAGACCGGCCTGCTGTGGGACGAGGGCCCGGACATCGGCGGCCCTGTGGGCCCCTACGTTCAGAGCGAGCGGATGGGCATGTTCAAGCAGTATGCCGAGCAGCTGGTGGCAGAAGGCAAGGCCTACTACTGCTTCTGCACCGAGGAGCGGCTGGAGGCACTGCACGCCGAGCAGCGCGCCAACGGTGAGATGACCCACTACGACGGCTGCTGCCGCGACCTGCCCGAGGAGGAGGTCAAGCAGCGTCTGGCTGCAGGTGAGCCCTACGTCATCCGCCAGAAGATCCCCAAGGAGGGCGTGACCGGCTTTGACGATGTGGTCTACGGCCACATCGAGGTCGAGAACAGCGAGATGGACGATCAGATCCTCATCAAGACCGACGGAATGCCCACCTACAACTTTGCAAATGTTGTGGACGACCACCTGATGGGCATCACCCATGTCATCCGCGGCAGCGAGTATCTGTCCTCCACCCCCAAGTACAACCTGCTGTATCAGGCCTTTGGCTGGGAGATCCCCACCTATATCCACTGCCCGCCCGTGATGAAGGACGCGCAGAACAAGCTGTCCAAGCGCAACGGCGATGCCAGCTATCAGGATCTGGTGGCCAAGGGCTACCTGAGCGAGGCCGTGATGAACTACATCTGCCTGCTGGGCTGGAGCCCCAAGGGCGAGTACGCCGAGCAGGAGATCTTCAGCCTGGAAGAGCTCATCAAGATCTGGAGCCCGGACGGCATCTCCAAGTCCCCTGCCATTTTCGACATCGAAAAGCTGACGTATTTCAACGCGAATTATCTGCGCAATCTCCCGCCCGAGGAATTCTGTAAAGTTGCCGAGCCTTACATCCGTCAGGCCGTCAAGAACGAAGCGTACTCTGTCGGTGAGATCGCAGCACTCTTACAGGCCCGCTGCGAAAAGCTCACCGATATTCCCGAAAAGGTCGACTTCTTCGATGCTCTTCCCGAGTACGGCGTTGAGTTCTACACGAACAAGAAGTCCAAGACCAACAGCGAGGTCTCGCTCGACATGCTCAATAAGGTCCTGCCCAAGCTCGAGAGCCTTCCCGCGTGGACGAATGATGCCATCCATGACATGCTCGTCTCGTTCGCCGAAGAGCTCGGCGTGAAGAACGCGACGCTCATGTGGCCGCTGCGCATCGCCGTTGCGGGCAAGCTCGTCACGCCCGGCGGCGCTGTCGAAATTTGCCATATCCTCGGCCGTGAGGAGACGATCAAGCGCGTCAAGGCCGGTATCGCCAAGCTGGCATGATTTTCGAACTCTGCCCTACGCTCTCGCGCGATCTCATCAAGCGGGAATTTTTGAACACCGCCGCCGCGTTCGGCGTGCTGGTGCTTCTTGGCTTCGCCGCCGGAATGATCTTCCCCGACATGGCGCAGCAGACGCTTCAAAACTTCGCCGCGCAGGTCGAGCAGCTGGGCCTCACGAACGATGTACCGCAGTCGCAGATGATGGCGACGCTGTTTTTCAACAACATCACGGCGTCCCTCCTCTCGATGCTCTACGGGCTCATTCCGTTTCTGCCGCTCAGTGCGCTCGCGCTCGGCACGAATGCGCTGATGCTCGGCGCGTTCGCCGCCATCTATCAGCAGCAGGGCATCGGTCTCGGTGTGTATGTTCTCGGCGTTTTGCCCCACGGCATTTTTGAGCTGTCCGCGCTGATCTTATCCTGCGCGCTGGGCCTTCTCATCTGCCGCACGGGAACGGAACGGATCCTCAAAAAGAGCGATACGCCCTTTTTCCGCCGTGTGCTGGACTGCATCCGCGTCTTTTTGACATTCTCTGTGCCACTGCTGCTGGTGGCCGCGCTCATCGAGACGTACGTCACGCCTGCACTTTTGAACCTTGTGCTGTAAACGGCAAGGTTGACTTTCGTTCCACACAACTATATAATGGACCTGTCAAGATTTTGTAGAATTTTCATCTGCTGTTTCTTCAGGGATTGAGGAAAAGCACCGCTCCTGCGGCGCTTTTCCTTTTTCGTCAAAAAATGAGAGATTCGTCCCGCCGCGGGACAGAGAAAGAGAGGTGCGCATGGCGCAGACAGTTCCGGCAAGGCAGACCGTGCAGAACATGACGGAGGGCAGCCCCGTCTCGCTGATTTTGCGCTTTGCGCTGCCGATCTTCATCAGTCAGGTCTTCCAGCAGCTATACAGCACGGCGGACGCGTTCATTGTGGGCAAATACCTCGGCACGAACGCCTTTGCCGCTGTCAGCTCGTCCGGCACGCTCATCATGCTGCTCACGAGTCTTTTTATCGGCACGGCCATGGGCGCAGGCGTTGCGATCTCAAAGTACTTCGGCGCAGGCGACTATGAAAACGTCTCGCGCGCCATCCACACGAACCTGGCGTTCGGTATCGTGTCGGGCACACTGCTGACGCTCATCGGCGTATTCCTCACGCCGACGTTTTTGGTCTGGATGAACACCGACGCGCAGGTCATGCCGCAGGCGGTCGAATACTTCCGCTACTACTTCCTCGGCGTGCTGGCAACGGTGCTCTACAACATGTGCACGAGCATTTTGAACGCCCTCGGCGACAGCCGGAGGCCCCTGCACTATCTGATCATTTCGTCGCTCGTCAACATCGCGCTCGACCTGCTGTTCATCGGCGCGTTCCGCTGGGGCGTCTGGTCCGCCGCCGTGGCGACTGTCCTCTCCCAGGGGACGAGCTGCGTGCTCTGCCTCATCCACCTGCTCAAAAAGGGTGAGGTCTACACCGTCACGCCGCGCAACATCCGCTTCCACAGCGCCATGCTCAGCGAAATCATCCGCTACGGTCTCCCCTCCGGCGTGCAGAACTGCGTCATTGGCCTTGCCAATGTCATCGTCCAGTCGCAGATCAACTCGTTCGGCATGCTCGCGATGGCGGCCTACGGCGCGCACTGCAAGATCGAAGGCTTTGCCTTCCTGCCCATCACGAGCTTTACGATGGCCTGCACCACGTTTGTTGGTCAGAACCTCGGCGCCAAGCAGTATGACCGCGCCAAGCGCGGCGCGCGGTTCTGTATCATCATCGCCGTCGTGATGGCCGAGCTCATCGGCCTGTGCTATTACATCTGGGCAAGTCAGCTCATTTCCCTTTTCGACAGCACCCCCGGCGTTATCGCCCTCGGTGTGCAGCAGGCGCGCACGGTGGCACTGTTCTACTGCCTGCTGGCGTTTTCGCACTCTATCGCGGCGGTCTGCCGCGGCGCGGGCCGCGCGGTCGTGCCGATGATGATCATGCTCTCCGTCTGGTGCGTCATCCGCATCATCTACATCATGCTCGTTGTCCACTTCATCGGCGAGATCGGCTACATCTACTGGGCGTATCCCCTCACCTGGGCGATCAGCTCCACCATCTATCTCATTTATTACCTGCGCTCTGACTGGGTGCACGGATTTGAAAGGTGACTCTATGTCTTCTCCTGCGTTCCGCTTCCGCCTCGCCACGCTTGACGACGCTCCCGCGCTTCTGAGCATCTACGCGCCGTACGTCGAAAAGACGGCCATCTCGTTTGAATACGACGTACCGTCGCTCGACGAATTCCGCCGCCGCATCGCGGATATTTCGCGCAAATACCCTTATCTCGTCGCGGCGGATGAAAATGGCCAGCTCCTCGGCTACGCCTATACGCACACGTTCATCGCGCGTGAGGCCTACGACCACTGTGCAGAGTCGACGATCTATCTCGCCCTTGATGCGCGCCATCAGGGGCTCGGCAAGCGCCTCTACCGCGCACTGGAGGAACTCTCACTCGCGCAGAACATCTATAACCTCTACGCCTGCATCGGCGAGCCGCAGGGCGCGGACGACGAATATTTAACGGACAACAGCATCCGCTTCCACGAGCACATGGGCTTCCGCCGCATCGGTGTGTTCACGCGCAGCGGCTACAAGTTCGGCCGCTGGTACAACATGTCGTGGGCGGAAAAGCTGCTGTGCGATGCTCCCACGCATCCCGATCCGGTCATCCCCTTCCCGCAGCTCGACAAGGCGCTTGTCGCCGACATCCTTCGCCGCGACGCGGAATAAAGAACCGAAATTTTACAAAAAATCATGCACACCCTATTGACATTGCCGATGGGGTGTGCTATATTTTCGCTCAAGTTAATACCGCAAACCGTTGAAGCGGAGATAACGGCAGTGATGCCTTCACAGAGAGCCTGCGATGCTGAAAATCAGGCAAGATACACATTGTCAAATGGACCGCTGAGGGTGCAGCGAAATGCGTTTTGCGCGCAGAGTATCCTGCAACGTGTTGGCATACGTCAGTTGCCGGGAGATATGATGGTATCTCCGCCAAGCGCACGGGTAACCGTGAATTCAAGGTGGCACCGCGGATCGTTCGTTTCTCTCGTATCGCATTCGTCCTTGACAGACTGTATCGTTCTGTCGAGGGCGCTTTTGTTTGCGCAATAAGCTCCTTTGGCAGAACGCCAAAGGAGCTTTTCTTTTTCAGGAGGTCACTCATGCATATCCTACCACCGCTCGAAACCGTCAAAGACATCGCCGCGACGCAGCAGTACGACGTGCTCCCGCTGAGCTGCGAAATTCTTTCCGACTTCATCACCCCCATCGAAGCGATGCGCATCCTCAAGAACGTGTCCACCCACTGTTACATGCTCGAATCCGCGCAGGCGGACGACCACTGGGGCCGCTACACGTTTTTGGGCTTCGACCCAAAGCTTGAGATCACCTGCATCGACGGCGAAATGAAGGCTGGCGGCCTCACCGTCCGCACGGACGATCCGTCCCAATACCTGCGTGAGCTGCTATCAAGCTACAGAAGCCCCCGCTTCGACTACCTCCCCTCCTTCACCGGCGGGCTCGTGGGGTATTTTTCTTACGATTATCTCAAATACAGCGAGCCGAGCGTCCGCTGCGGCGAGCAGGACGAGGACAGCTTCAAGGATGTCGATCTGATGCTCTTTGACAAGGTCATCGCCTTCGACCATGTAAGACAAAAGATCGTGCTCATCGTCAACATGGCACTCAGCGATGTCGAGGTCGGCTACAACAAGGCAAAGCTCGAGCTTGAGCAGCTCGTCTCGCTCCTCAAAACCGGCGAAAAGAAGCAGGAAGCGCCGGGGCGGCTCCTCGGCGAAGTCACGCCGCTCTTCTCCAAAGAGCAGTTCTGCGCGATGGTCGAAACCGCCAAGCACCACATCCGCGAGGGCGATATCTTTCAGATCGTACTCTCGAACCGCCTGAGTGCGCCGTTTGAAGGGAGCCTGCTCGATACCTACCGCGTGCTGCGCACCATCAATCCCTCGCCGTACATGTTCTACTTTTCCGGCACCGACGTTGAGGTCGCGGGCGCGTCGCCCGAAACGCTCGTCAAGCTCAAAGACGGCGTGCTGCACACCTTTCCCCTCGCTGGGACCCGTCCGCGCGGCAAAACGGACGAGGAGGACAAGGCGCTTGAAGAGAGCCTGCTGCACGACGAAAAGGAGCTTGCCGAGCACAACATGCTCGTCGACCTCGGGCGCAACGACCTCGGCAAGGTCAGCAAATTCGGCACGGTGCAGGTCGAAAAGCTGCACTCCATCGAGCGCTACTCCCACGTGATGCACATCGGCTCCACCGTGCGCGGCGAGATTCGCGATGACCGCGACGCGCTTGACGCCATTGAGGCCGTGCTCCCCGCCGGAACGCTCTCCGGCGCGCCGAAGATCCGCGCCTGCCAGCTCATCGGTGAGCTTGAGAACAACAAGCGCGGCATTTACGGCGGGGCCATCGGCTACATCGACTTCACCGGCAACATGGATACCTGCATCGCCATCCGCATCGCCTACAAGAAAAACGGGCGCGTGTTCGTCCGCAGCGGCGCGGGCATCGTGGCAGATTCCGTCCCCGAAACAGAGTATCAGGAATGCATCAACAAGGCGAAGGCCGTGGTCAGCGCCTTGACGCTTGCGCAGGAGGAAGACCTATGATCCTTTTGATCGACAATTACGATAGCTTTTCCTATAACCTCTACCAGCTCGTCGGCGCGATCGACCCCAACATCCGCGTCGTCCGCAATGATGAGCTGAGTATCGAGGAGATCGACGCGCTGCATCCCGCGCGCATCATCCTCTCTCCCGGCCCCGGGCGGCCCGAAGACGCAGGCATTCTCATCGACGTTGTGAAGACGCTCTCGCCCCGCATCCCGACGCTCGGCGTATGCCTCGGGCATCAGGCCATCTGTGCCGCCTTCGGTGCGACCGTGACCTATGCTAAAGAGCTAATGCACGGCAAGCAGTCGCTCGTCCACTTCGACACGAGCTCGCGGCTCTTCCAAAACTGCCCCAAGACCGCGCCCGTCGCGCGCTACCATTCCCTCGCGGCCGACGCCGCCACCATGCCGGACTGCCTGAAAGTCACCGCCGTCACAGACGACGGCGAGATCATGGCTGTGCAGCACACAGACTATCCCATCTACGGGGTGCAGTTTCATCCCGAATCCATTATGACGCCGAACGGCAAAACCATGCTGGAAAACTTTTTGAAGGAGAATTGAAACCATGATCAAAGAAGCCATCGTGAAGATCGTCAACAAGGGCGATCTCAGTTATGACGAAGCCTACGCCGTGATGAACGAGATCATGAGCGGCGAGACCACCCCCACCCAGAACGCAGCGTTCCTCGCGGCCCTCTCGACCAAGAGCGCCCGCGCCGAGACGACCGATGAGATCGCAGGCTGCGCCGCCGCCATGCGTGACCACGCCACAAAGGTAGACACCGGCATGGACATCTTCGAGATCGTCGGCACCGGCGGCGACAACGCCCACAGCTTCAATATTTCCACCACCTCCGCCCTCGTTGCGGCGGCGGGCGGCATGAAGGTCGCCAAGCACGGCAACCGCGCCGCCTCGTCCCAGTGCGGCACGGCGGATTGCCTCGAAGCGCTCGGCGTCAACATCCAGCAGAGCCCCGAGCAGTGCGTGGAGCTCTTAAAAGAGGTCGGCATGTGCTTCTTCTTCGCACAGAAGTACCACAGCTCGATGAAATACGTCGGTGCCATCCGCAAGGAGCTGGGCTTCCGCACGGTGTTCAACATCTTGGGGCCGCTGACAAACCCCGGCTCGCCGAAGATGCAGCTGCTCGGCGTGTACGACGAATACCTTGTCGAGCCGCTCGCGCGCGTGCTCGTAAGCCTTGGCGTCAAGCGCGGCATGGTCGTCTACGGACAGGACAAGCTCGACGAAATCTCCCTCAGCGCGCCGACGAGCGTGTGCGAAATCCGCGACGGCTGGTACAAGAGCTATGTCATCACACCCGAGGACTTCGGCTTTGACCGCTGCACGAAAGACGACCTCAAGGGCGGCGCGCCGGAGGAAAACGCCACCATCACCCGCGCGATCCTGTCGGGCGAAAAGGGCCACAAGCGCAACGCGGTGCTGATGAACGCGGGCGCGGCGCTCTACATCGGCGGCAAGGCAGAGAGCATGAAGGACGGCATCGCGCTCGCCGCCGAGCTCATCGACTCCGGCAAGGCGCTTGAAACGCTCGAGCGCTTCATCGCCGTCAGCAACCGCGCGGAGGCGAACGCATGAGCATCCTCGACGAGCTGGCCGCCCACGCCCGCGAGCGCGTGCTGGCAGACAGCGAGAACATGAGCCTTGATATCTTACAGGCGATGTGCCGCGAAAAGGGCCGCGCGAACGGTGCGCGCTTTTACGACACGCTCAAAAAAGATGATCTGTCCTTCATCTGCGAGGTGAAAAAGGCCTCGCCCTCCAAGGGCGTCATCGCGCGGGACTTTCCCTATCTCGACATCGCGCGCGATTACGAGGCCGCCGGTGCGGACTGCATCTCGTGCCTGACAGAACCCAAGTGGTTTTTGGGCTCGGACGACATCTTCCGCGAAATTCGCGCCGCCGTCTCAACGCCGATGCTGCGCAAGGACTTCACCGTCAGCGACTACCAGCTCTATCAGTCCCGCCTGATGGGCGCGGACTGCGTGCTGCTGATCTGCGCGCTGCTGGACACGAAGACGCTCGTGCAATATCTCGCCGTCTGCGACGAACTCGGTCTCTCCGCGCTCGTGGAGACGCACGACGCGAACGAAATTCGCTCCGCCGTCGCGGCGGGCGCGAAGATCATCGGCGTCAACAACCGTAATCTGAAGGATTTTTCCGTCGACTTTTCCAACGCCGCGCGGCTGCGCGACCGCATCCCGCCGGAAGCGGTCTACGTGGCCGAATCCGGCGTGCAGAGCGCGCAGGACGTCGCCGCACTCCGCTCGATCGGCGCCGACGCGGTGCTGATCGGCGAAACACTGATGCGAGCCTCTGACAAGGCCAGACGGCTCGCGGAATTGAGAGGTAACTTATGACC
>OHPK01000724.1_pt1 | contig 15505 bp, 9 predicted proteins | sample 1577661 | NCBI WGS metagenome assembly OHPK01 (sample SAMEA3879556, study PRJEB24766) | human gut metagenome | biome: human-associated habitat; feature: feces | place: USA | collected 1985/1987
CTTCACAGAATTCTGACCGATCACATCAGAGACATATTTTACCGAAATAAAAGGAATCTCTTTAGAATTACATACGAAAGCCTGTGCATATGCTTCCATATCTACCACATCTCCCTCTATATCAGTCAACTCTGTAAGAAAACTATCTCCGGTATTACAGGTAGCCGACTCCGTCCAATGCTTACAGAACCCTTTCTGTTCAAGCAACGCAGAAGTATCCAACTGATAGCTTAATCCGAGTCCTGCCAACTTCTGCATATCACGGTCAATAAAATGACGGCAAACAAAAATATCGCCTACCTTATGATGAATCGTCCCTGCCGTCCCCATATTTATTACAATATCCGGTTCCACCTGACGGATAGCTTCCGCCAAATGAAAAGCTGCTTTTACTTTGCCGATGCCTGTACGTACATAATACACTTCTGCATCGGGCCACTTAATCTCTGCGAATTCGCCTTGTACAGCGTAGGTTACTAATATTTTCAACATGGGTTCCTTTATTTCGTAAAAATTACTATTCAAATCCAATTGTACTCAACCGCTCCACGAGATAGACTATAGCCCTATTTATCCAGGCTATTTCATCTGACAAACTTTTGATGTTCCATCTGAATGAACTCCAATTTTCTATTTCATGGATAAACATACCATCAGTTATTTCTGCAAAAATAACTATTTAACTGGAGTTATCTATAAAATGCGGCCAAAAGAGGTATGCTAAGCCGCAAATTCTGCGGTTAACTAACGGAATTAAACTGCAATCAACAAGAACAAGGCATATCCACCACGCTTGGTTTGAAGAATCATTCAAACCAAGTACGAAACTTCCTTATGTGGAGTACCCAATATTACTTTTTACTATCCGGCAACGGATTAATAGCCCCCCTTTGTGTACAAGTATATGCCGATACATCTACCGCTTTGCGGTGTGATTCAGCAACCGACACCCCTCTAAGTATGTTCACAACAAAGGTAGCAGTAAACGAGTCGCCTGCACCTACAGTATCAGCCACCTCGACTTTAGGTGTATCTATGGATGAAATTTCCCCACTGTCATCATATATGCCACTACGTACTGCCCCCTGTGTGAATATAACATATTTGAGCGAGAAACGAGCAATGAGTTCTGCGATAGCTTCCACAAAATCAGTAGAAAGGGAAAGAAGAGAAATCAATAACGGCAATTCGTCTTCATTCAATTTGAGCACATTTGCTTTTTGCAAGGATTCCACAATCAAGTCTGTCGAATAAAAATGTTGCCTGATATTAATATCAAACACCTTCAAAGAGGTATCCGGCACGGCATCTATGAGTCTCAAGATTGCAGCACGTGACTTTTCACTTCGTTGTGCCAAAGAGCCCCAACAAACAGCATCTGCATCGCTGACAAGTTTCATGGTCGCAGGACTACACTCGATAGCATCCCAAGCAACATTCTCAACAATCTCATATTGCGGTACACCGGCCTCATTCAACGACACAAGCACTTTACCTGTCGGCAAAATATTACGGGAAATATATCCTAAATCAAGTCCGGTCTCTTTAAGCACCGTAAATGTTTCATCACCGAGTTCGTCGCCACCTATTGCCGTAACGGGATATGATTCTGCTCCCAATTCCTTCGCAAAAAAACAGAAATTGATAGGCGCTCCGCCAAGTCTCTTACCTTCCGGGAAGCAATCCCAAACAACTTCTCCTATACCTATTATTTTCATGGTTTTATAGTTTAATAATTATTTTCATGGATGTTGCACTATTCTCGTCTATAAATTTATATGCCTTGTCATACTGTTCGAACGGAAAATGATTCGAAATAAGCGGTTCGAGACGGATGGCTCCCGAACATACCTGATCGATAGCCGTAAGATAATCTTCATGGCGATACATCATCGTTCCGTTCACCTTCAGTTCGTGCTCTCCCAAATAGAACATATCAAGCGACGGATCCTTGCCAAATACCGCCACTACAACACTCCATAAGCGAACGAATACTCGACTCAACTCCAGCAACCTCAAACGCAGCTTGAAAATCTTCATCCCCGAAAAGCCTCTTCGCTCCTTCTTTGAGCGGCGTCTTAGCTACATTGAGCGTATCTACTATACCACATTTACGAGCGATTTCAAGTCTGAAATCACTCACATCGGTAATAAGGACCCGTTTGGCTCCTCTTGCCTTAGCGAACTGCGCCACGAGGTTACCGATCGTTCCGGCACCCGATACAACCACATTCTTACCTTTCAAGTCCCCGCCACGCATGGTTGCATGCGCAGCCACTGCCACCGGTTCTATCATAGCCCCATAATCAAGTGACATACCTTCAGGCAACACCGCAACCCTGTCATCATCAACCACAAAAAAATCTTGCGCAGCTCCATTTGCCTGAAAGGCTTGCACTCTTAGCTCCTCACAAATATTATACTCTCCCCGCTGACAAGGCTTGCACTTCCCACACGCAAGTTGCGGACGTGCGGTGACAACGTCACCCGCCTTGCAGATCGTAACCGCCGCCCCCGTAGCGACTACCACTGCCGAATATTCATGCCCCTGAACTACCGGATAGAAAGTTGCCGGATGACATCCGTGATAAGAATGTATCTCACTTCCACAAATACCAATTCTCTTAATATTCAGAAGCACCTGATGTTCTTTCAGGTCCGACGCCTTAGGCGCCTCAACCTCACGAAATTCAATATGTTTTGGTTCTACTAATACCGCTTGTCTCATTTTATACCATATTTACTTAAAATTTCTATTACCGGAGTCTCTATTGACTTCGCCCAAAGTGCATATCCATAACTACTTGGATGAGTTCCGTCGACCGATGTCTCATGCGCATCGGAAGCATCAGGCGTAATCAGATAAACATCTTTATATTTCGGGTTCGTGAGGATTTTCGCAAACAACTCCTCTACGGTTGCCGCCTTAGCCCGTTCTTTCGCATCAAGAACTGTATCGAATGAACGTCGTTCACGATAGATAGTACGCTGAAATATTAACGGAGTAGCCGGATGTGCCGCTATAAGCCGATCGATAAACGGCATCAGGCGCTCTCTTATCAGTTCTGCGTCAGGATTTGAAAAAGTATCGAATATAAAGGCATCAGCCTTGACTTCCGCAAGAACGTCGAGCATGTAAGGTTGCATCAGGCAACGTCCGCTTGTTGCGAGCGACACGACTTGAAGACCTGTATTACGCATAAATTGCATGGGATAACTCATACCGGATCGATCCGTGCTCACTCCCTGCGTAAACGAAGAGCCATATACCGCTATCCTGTGACGAAAATCGGACTTCAACGGTTCGATAACAGCATCGTCATCTATCCCTATCTTACAAGAAATGACCTCCGAATACATCGGCATATACATCATACATTCGTGCATCGTACCATCCATATTCTCAATGAGCGTGAATGTCTCGGTTTTCTCGCCCTTATACGCTTTCAATGAACCGCTTGCTGCATACTGCCATTGACCGTCTGCATTTTTGATATAAAGATCATATCCTTTATAAGAGATCGGCATGGTTGAATGGCTCGAATATACATATCCCCACTTTGTCGTAATCTGTATATTACGCGTGTTCGTTTTAAACAACACAGCCATACCGGCAGAGCAACGGAGTTGTCGATTCTCCGTCCTGTTAAAACCTTTATAAACCAATGTATCGACTCTATGATAGGGATTGGGAGTCGATTCAAACGGCTTACCTATCAGGTTAAGCGTTGACGCCTCCGTCTGTTTTTGTGCCGAAACCGACAATACGCACGAAAGCGACAGAACAACCGTTATGAAAAACTTCTTCATTGCCTTGTATTTTTTAGTTGTTTACTGTAATAAGACCTTCAATCCTTCCGCTACCTGCATAGCATAAAACTGCTCATACTTTTCCATAAACACAGGATATTTGTCCAGTCCCAATGACACAAAAGGTGATATCTTCAAGAACTCGGCCGGCGATCCTCCCGAAATCAACTTCCTGTCCGCCGGGGTGATGTGAGGTTCGGAGATAGCTATATTTTCACCGGACTCGGTGCGCGCACCTATCAGGTATTTGCAATAAACAGCTATCAGGAAAGCCTCTATCGAAATATCCTTCCCATCCTGCAACATCTGTTTGAGTATGGGTACCACATAAACCGCAAACTTAGCAATGCCATCGCCGCAAAGCCGTGATACCTGATCGCTGATCGCCTTGTTTGAAAATCGTTCGATAAGCTGGTCTTTATACGCTTCAAGGTCAACGCCCTCGGGAACCGGAACATAAGGAGTAACATCCCTGTTCATAAACAGCTTTATCATTGCACGATACCTCTCGTCTGCCATTACAGCATCGACCTTCCTGAATCCTTCCATATAGGCAGGATAAGAAAGAAGAGTATGTGACGCATTGAGAAGACTTAATTTCATGATTTCATACGGGGTCACATCATGGGTGAATGTAACTCCCACCTTCTCCCATGCAGGACGGCCTGCAATGAAATTATCTTCAATCACCCATTGTATAAAGTCTTCACAACACACATCTGTAACCTTACCCGGTTTTGTTACGGGAGTGATTCGATCCACCATCGAATTCGGGAACGTCACTTTCTTTTTCGCCCACGCTGCCACCTCGGGATATTTCGCTTCGAAGTATGACATAAACGCACATTTGGCGGCATTGCCGTTCATCTGCATGTTGTCACACGAAAGAATCGTAATCGGCAAATCTTTCTCCATCCGGCGTTTAAGTCCTTCGGCTACATACCAGAACACACTGCGCGATTGGTTAAAATCAACCTTATATCCCCCTTCGGTAATGGTGAGAGAGATGATTTTTATCTCCTCCGATGCTATTTTAGCGATGATAGGCTCACTATCTATTTCCCCCCATGCCAATTCTACAAGCGAACCAATCAGCATACTATCCTGTTCGCCGGAAGGGCTGCATGTCGTCAACTGATATATGCCGTCGTCTTTCTTGAGGGCGTTGAACAATACCCCGTCCGTAGGCATAATCATGGCTCCGAATACCCCCCAGCATCTTTGTGACGGATCTTCAAGTAATAGATTTGTGTAAGCTTCGAGATGTGCACGATGGAAGTTTCCAACGCCGAAATGTACTATTCCGGCCTTTATTTCAGCACGATTATAATTAAAAGTCTTCATACGATAATTTCAATGTTTCGGCAAGTGATCTTTCCACCTTGTCGCAATGTTCTATATAGAATTTATAAACCTCATTCCATTTGTAATAAGATGCTTCAACCGCTTCCAACGGCAACCGGAGGTCTTTTTCATTCAGCATAAACTTAACTAAAACGTCCGGATTGTCTTCTGATTGGTAAAAGATCATCTGAAGGTTCGCCCCCATCGGAATATCCCAATACTTCCAACTCTGCAACGCTTCTTTGGAATTACTAGCCTCCCGCGCCCACGTTCCGGCTTGCAGATTTGTCAAGATAGCCATCAGAACGCCATCGTGTCCGAAGTTGAGATTGATGCCATGACGCTTGCGAACCAGATCTTCGGCAGATTCGTCTAACAAATGGCGTAACGTGCGGGATGCAAGTCCCCAACTACGCCCGTGAGATACCGGTTCAGGACCTTTCTGCGCAAAATACTTATAGTTCTCGATTTCCGCCCAAGCCAATATTTCCTCTTCTGTAAAAATATCCCATATAGGCACTTGGCGGTCGAGGCATTGCATCAGTGATGCCATTAACCAGAAACGATGGATCAGGTCGTACTTGTCATATTCACTTTCTACTTGTGTTACGTCTATAAACAGTCTTGTAAAAAAAGCATCCACATCCAACTTTTCATCTATATATGAACGATATTTTTTATACCAACTGTTTTCTTTACCGAGTATATACTTATCAAGCGGACTCCTGTCGGGACATACGTTACCGTAGGGATTCAGTGTGGTAAGGAACGAACGGGAGTTGTCTATCTCCGCCCATTCAAGCCCGGGACGCAGCGACAAAATGCCCGAATTTACAGATTGCATGGTGGCTGCCACCCGAAGCACATTCGTTGCGTTAGTCTTCAAATAGGGATGGCCTTCAAATACTTCCGGATAGTTTTGTACCATCCTCCGGCCTATCTCCCTTGTCTGACGATAACCGATTTGTGTCAGATCGCCTTCTTTGTAAAACACATTCTTCTTGAACGGTTCAAGACGTTCGTACAGGGCTTTCCCAAAATCGGTAAGGTTGTTTGTGGCATGAGCTTTCTCCAATACGCCGTATATGGCAGGATAAGTCACCTCATCGTCTATCTGACGCGCTCCATGACGAAAATAGCCGTTTATATAGAAAGGCGTATATCCTTTGGGCGCCGGCGTAACCGGATGTGAAAGATCGGTCACATAATACACGCCGCCCGCACGTTCCGGATCCCTGCGTATCTCGTCGAGAGGATTTTCGGTCACCGGCTTTTCTTTCGGAAGAGAGAGTTTGAATATGCAAGGAAGATCAGACGTCTTTTTCGCATTCGTATTGGTATTGACATACATAACCCCGTCTTTGACCACAATATCTTCCGGTTCGTAAATAACCTGTTCCTGCACATTGTACCGGGCAGTAATCGTCCGCCTATCCGTATCGTACACCCGGATGCAGGAAGGACGGCTGTCATCCTGTTTCCCAACTCCGAAGCAGAAATAGATTTTACCATCATGCATACAGCCCGCTTGTGTGAACCATACCTCATAGGGGAACACCACCTGATCGAGAATGTCATTTTCGTCGAGGCGCACCTTTGCCCCCTCACTCAACGACGGTATGCGGAATTTGGTGGCGACATACTGGTTTTCCCATGCATGCTTTGTCACCTTCGCCACAGTACGTTTACGCGCCGAGAATATCCATATAAAGCCCCGTTCCCGATCGACCAGCCAGCTTGGCGCTCCAAAGATAGGGACATACCCTTTCTCCACCCACTTCGAGCCATCAAGTTCAATTGTCTGTGCGATTTCGCTGCTAAAACGTTTTCCACGACGGGTAATGCTCTCCACAAAACACAACCATTCCAACTCGCTTCCTACCTTCCCGTTTGTGATATACAAGAGAGGAAACGATGCTCCGCGTTTTGTCTCGACGCCAAAGCATACATTATTTACATGGTTGTCCGGATGGGAGGACGCCAACTCAAAGCCTGCCACAGGTTTCGGATCGGCACTTTTGAAATCATAGATATTCACGTGCCCTCCATCCTCGCACGAGAATATGTAATCATCCCACATTTCAAGTCCTTGCTGTGCCCGCCCCCGTCCTTCCTTTGCCAGGAAGACAGAGCACTCTACCTCTTTCTCCGGCTCTACATACAACTGGGCGATAAGGGGAATAGAGATCAGTAAGCACACGACAGACAAATAGATCTTTTTCATAAGTATGCTCTATAAATTTAAAGTATGATTATGTTCTACGTTAATCGAACAGCTCTACGCCTAACGATTCAAGCCGTTTCTGCAACTCTCCCACATCGAGAGCCCGCGGAGTACAATGCTGCGACGCACTCATGGCAGCGGCAATACCAACTGCCTCTCCCATCGCCATGCAAATACTCATGACACGATAGGAAGCGTGAGCTCTGTGAGTACCCGATATGCACCGTCCCGCCACCAAAAGCCCTTCCAAGCCCAACGGGAGAAAACAACGATACGGCAAATCGTATGGTTTGCAATATTGGATGGTCGGTTCCGCCTGTCCGGCTCCGTCAGGATTATGTATATCGACAATGAACAATGCTTTATGTACCACCACATCGGCAAAACGACAGCCTTCCGCCATCTCATCGGCATCAATCACATAGTCGCCCATCACCCTGCGGCTTTCGCGCACTCCGGTTGTTGTACCACTTCCGATCACTCTACAGTTTTCGTAACCCGGCAAATTTTCTTTCAAGAATTGAGTCAGGAGGCGTATCTGTTGCCTAAGTTCAAGATCGGCGGCGAAAATAGAGCTTACCGAAGTAATATCCACTCTATTGACTTGTGTCGTATTTACCTGACGGCAACCCGGTCTGACCGACGGATGCAAACGCACGGCAGCAAGCATCCGGGGAAGTTCGCCCTCATCGGCTTTCTTTTTACACCAATCAAGAAAACACTCGCCATTCAGTTGAACATTGTCTACATCTCCAATGCAGATAATTCCTTTCGATTCATCTACGCCGTCAATGGTGTATTCAAGGGTTACAGGCTGCATGAGTCCGTCAGCACGTCCTTTTTCTATTTTTGCACCGGCAAGAAAAGATACTATGGCATCACCGGTACAATCAATTGTAACCGCGGCTTCAAAACATAGCGTCCCCTCGTTACTTGCACACTTAATACCTTTTACCACCTTTCCGTCACGAATAACATCCGACACGCAACATTGCAAAAAGACATCGACGTTCTTTTCCCTGGCGACAAATTCTGCCAATGTAAGTTTTGCCTCTTCGAAATCGTGAGCATTTCCATGTTCGCCAATCCAGTCATTGTCTTTGACGCCAAGAATAGCACAAACCTCATCGCGCATCGTGTTCTTGCTTACACTACCGAGAATAGGGCCGACATACCCGGCGGTCAGGTTACCTCCGATGACTCCGTATCTTTCGATAAGGGCAACACGTGCTCCTTGCCGGGCGGCGGCTACAGCCGCACATATCCCGGCAGGACCTGCACCTGCTACTATTACATCATAATATTTTGTATTCATTATCTGCTTGTATATGGACCGGAAATAGTCTTAACAGTCATTGCCCCGTCAGAATCTGTGATTGTCACAACTCTGTATTTGTTTCCCCCATCGGTCACACGAACTACAATATGTCCATCATATCCCTTTACTCTCGCAGCCTCTTCCGCCGTAACCCGGTCGTCTACTTCGCTGGGGCGATCGCCCTGCCAGAAGTTAGTGATAAACATGTCACACGCAGGGAGTGTTGTCTCCATCGAATTCAGTATATCGGTACGGGGATGACAATCTACCCACGAATTGACAACAATCGTTTGTGGATTGAGTGCTTTCAGAGCATCTACTTGATTGGTGTTGGTTACACCGTGATGGTTAGCTTTCAAGAGTTCCACCTGACCTACTGCTTTTGCACAGGGCAGTTCGGCATCTTTCCACGCATGACTCGAACGTCCGTTATACTGAAGGTCACCACCGGCAAAGAAATCAAAGTTGCCATACGAAACTTTCATCACACAACTGGTTATATTCTCCGGCGGACAATTGTCACTGGAGGTAATGTTCTTACTGTTTTCGTATGTAATCTCCGAGAGTTCAGGGAATGTCTTCTTTGTGGTAGTGCCCGAACCTGTCCAGATCTCTCCATTCACTGCCACGTTTTGCACCTTTGCAGTAGGATACTTTGCAGGATTATACTTCTGAACGATCTGATTATTCGCCCCTGCTTTGAATATCGCAGCATCGAACTTTTGATTGGCGACATGCCATTTCACTGCATTGATATAGTTATTACAACTTGGAGCATTGTCTGCCATTGTCGCCATGTCGAACGGATAGTTATAATCGGGATAGCCACGATCAAGAAGCGTACCAATCTTGAAATTGTCGAAAATCTCGGCAAAACCTATCAACGAATAAGTATTGGAATTAGCTGATTTTGGCAAGGAAGAAGTATAACCGCCGAAGTGGTCATTATGGAAGTGGGTAAGTACGGCATAATCAATCGTACTGTTACCTGTCCATACCATACACTTACGAATGTAATCAGTTATAATCTGCGAACCACGGGTAGAAGTCAGAGTCGGATCCCAACGACTACGGATACCGGTATTGGTCGTATTACTATTAGAGTTGGTTGTAACACTCGAACTTGCGGCATCAATAAGCATTTGCGTACCATCCGGGAATATTACAAACATGCTTTCACCGGTAGTCGTATTGATGAAATGAATATCCATCACACCCTCCTGCCAGGCAGGAATCGTTTTACCTACCTCTATTTCAGTGGCAGCATCTTCCCCACCTCCATCCGGACGAATCAAAAATGAGTGAGACTCATTGGAGCTGCATCCTACAATCGCAAGGATGAACAGACTAAATATAAATATTAACCTTTGCATGCTATATGAAGATTTAAAAACATCTCTCCGCCTTCAATGCTGACGGCAAGACGAATATAATTACCAAAATTTGAATTTACCTTTATAATATGTTGGCCAAGTCCTTTGAAGATTACAGGCTCACTACCGTCGTCAGCCCAATGTATACCGTCTTGCGATAGTTGTACACGACCTTCGAATACGGGATCTCCTTCTATTTTCTCAACCATAACAAAGAATATAGCCTCATCTGCCCAACCAGCCTCGTAAGGATGAGTGAAGAAAGTACCTTTAAAGAACTTCTTTACCTCAAGATGGGAATCATTAAACATTTTCATATATTACATTCCTCCTTTTATTCTTGTGAAACAACAACAGAATCTATATAAAAGAATACACGACGATTGGTATCAGTACCCACCCAGAAAAGAGGATTGATAAGATTGTCGATGCGTCCATATCCGTCAACGGTATCAGCTGCAATGCCACGCATATCCCAAATTCTGTCCTGACATTGGAACTCTACATATTCACGAAGCTCTGTGTCAAGTTTCAGACGCATGTATTGCCAATTGAGTTTACAGTCGGTCTCATTGTAAATGAGTTTCTGATGACCATCTTTCAAATCCTTGAATCCATCGTGGTCGCCATTAGGATAACGGCGGCCGAACCACCAGGGATCGACTCCCCTTTTACACCAGTCTCCGTCAAGTCCATAAGCCCAATCGCGGTCGGTTATGTCTTCATTGGAATGTTCATACTGCCACTTCTGCATTAATTTGCCATCTACTGCATTGAGATAACGAATTCCTACATGGTAACGTTTTCCACCCTCCTGTACATCGAATCCCATACCAAAATCGCGGATGGAACTCTCATGTAAACCCGGTTGCGGACGGTCACCGCCATCCACCACATCCTGTTCCGCCGTGTATGTAAACCAACATTCTATCTGCAAATATTTGCAGCCCGGACGAGAGAACGAAAGCCGCTTAATGGCATGTCCCAGACAACCTTCCGCCGGAATCTCCGTATAAGGAGCGGCAACAGGTCTTGTCGAAAGTTTAAGAGAGTAAGTGCCGGACATAGCTCCGTGAGTGCCCGGATACCTGAAAGTAGCGGAACTAAGCATGACCGGTGGCCACTGGTCTTTATTGACCAATGTCTTGGGAACATCAAAATCGGGATATTCCGTAAAGTTAGGCATCAATGTCATCCAGCCGTTAAAGCCGGTGTTGAATACATCATAGCTCAACACCCTTTTCAATGGTTGATAGCGACTGCGCAATAAAATTTCTCCAATGCTCATAATATCATTTATTTAATAAAGTTAGTACCCTGGATTTTGAACAAGTTTGCCATTCATTATCAATACATCATCACTTGGCAATGGCCATAAATAAATCTTCTCATCATACTTACGTTCACCATGCTGGACGATATAGGTTCCGTCGGCCATCGCTTCAAAAGAAGGAAATCCGTCTTTGTCAAATGTCGGAGTCTCCGGCCAAAACCAGTTGCCTGCCGCAAAGTATTCCTTTGCCCTGTTGGCTGTACGGGTAAATCCGTACATATTGTGTCCGAAAGCATTCTCAAACTGATGCCAACGAAGCAAGTCGAAATAGCGCAGATTTTCCCATGCAAACTCCACACGACGCTCACGGCGGAGCACTTTGCGCAATGCCGTCTGATCGGTTGTCGTGATGGACGGATAGTCGTTGGTTTGTGTACGGGTGGTGCCATAAGCACGGGCACGGACATCGTTGATGCAAGCAAGGACAGTAGCGTCAATCTCCCCCAGTTCAATCTTAGCTTCGGCATACATCAACAAAACATCGGCATAACGCATGAGAATAACGGGGTTGTCGTTATACAAAGTAGTACGCCATGATTCTTGCGCGCCTTTGCGCAGGCAACAACCATTGTAAGCACAGTTGGAAGCATCCGAACCGCCTTTGGAATCTTTGTTTGTAATCATACGATTTTGCGTATAGTCCATTACTTCGAGTGCGTTTGGCGCAGGGTTCCACTCAATACCATAGATACGGCTGCCGGGAGCAGCAAATGTTTCCAGGCAACGGGGATCGCGGTTGGCAAATGGATCGTGAGGATCAAAGCCACTGCCCGGTTCATCAATCGTCTTGCCATTCGTCATTTCGTAGACAGCAAGAAGTTCCCACGAAGGTTGTGCATTATGTGTACCGCCTGCCGAACGGGCAATAAAGGAACCGATAGCCTGTGTAGTAGGTTTACCGTTTTCATCCAACTCAAGGTCGCTTGAGTGAGCAACAGAGAAGATAACTTCTTTGCTTCCTCTTGTCTTGTCGCGGAAAAGTTCTCCATAATCAGGGGCCAAGTCATATACTTCCAGATCCATACAGTCTTGCGCAGCGTTTGCGGCAGTCCCATAGTCGTGTTGATAGAGAGCAGTACGAGCCTTGTAAGCATAAGCCGTTCCTTTGTCTACACGGGTGGCGCCGCTATTATTATTTGCGACCGGCAAATTTTCTGCGGCATAGTCATAATCTTCATAAATTTGTTTCAGAACGACAGCTTTGTCGGTACGCCCCATCTCAAATGCTTCCTCCGGAGTAATCGAAGTCACGTAGAAAGGAACATCTCCCCAAAGAGTAATCAAACGTGAATAAGCAAATGCCCTGAAAAAACGGGCTTCGGCACGAAGCGTATTCAGTTCAGTGGTGGAATATTTGCCTTCAAGTTTGTCGAGTGCCTCCAAAATTCGGTTGGCACGACTAATGTTCTTATACGTGTAACTCCAAACAGTCTTGATGTTAGGATTACTTGTAGAAGACGCATTCAGTGAACCTGCCGCAATGGTATAAATGTTGGTTCGTTGCGCCCAGTCATCCGTATTACGATCCAGCGTCCAACCTTCTTCTATAACAAAGAAGGTACTGCGATAAAAATCGTTCAATGAGATTCGAACTTCCTCCGGTGACGAGAACCAGTTTTCACTGGATGCGGCTGAAGGAGGATTCAGATCGAGGTTCACACAAGAAGTTACAGATAGAAGAGCTATCATGCAAATCAATACATGTATTTTTTTCATATTATGTAATTTTTTCATACTCCATTAGAATTTGATATCCACTCCAAATGTATAAGTGCGTGTGATATAGGTAGAAGCGCCTGCTTCAGGGTCCCATCCCGAAAGATAACTATCAAAGCAGTATGGATCATCGATATTGACGTACACCCGAAGTCCCTTGATTCCGACTTTAGAGACGATTTTTTTAGGAACTGTATAGCCAACGTTGATATTCTTTATACGCATATAGGCACTACTCTTGAGCCAGTAATCCGACATTTTGTAGTTGTTGTATTCACCGCCCTGATGGCTCAAACGGGGATAGCTGGCTGCCGCGTTCTGCTCTGCAGTGTTATACACACTCCAATAATTACGGCTGCCATTGTCGTTCAGAAGGACTGACGGAGCCGGAAGCCATTGTCCCTGCATGGGGCGAATCATACTTTCGGTGAGGCGTGAAAGTTGTTTCCCGACACCATTGAAGAGTAAGGAGAAGGAGAGACCTTTCCAGCCCAAACTAATAGAACCTCCATATAGATAGTGTGGCAATGAGCTGCCAAGCACTACACGGTCGTATGTCTCATTGATAATTCCGTCAGGAGTGCCGTCCGGACCGCTGACATCTACATATTTCACATCACCCGGTTTGGTAGAAGCCGAAAGCAGAGCGCTTTCACTGACTTCCTCTGCGGTCTGGAACAAACCTGCAGTCTTATATCCGTACCAGGAGTTATATTCTGCGCCTTCGGTAATAATGGTACCATCGCTGTTAAACTGCTGCCTGCCATTAAGATTATCTATTATAGACTTGTAATCAGAGATATTAAAACTTACTGCATAAGTTACATCTCCGATACGATCAGACCAGCCGAGTTTCACCTCCCAACCACGGGTGTGCATTTTACCTACGTTCCTGTCAGGTGCCGAATAACCTGTAAACGACGGGATTGCCACCGACAAGAGCATATCTGTTGTCTTCTTATAATAATAGTCTGCGCTAAAGTCTAGACGATTGTTAAAGAAAGCGGCATCCACACCTATATCCCAGCTCTGTGTTTTCTCCCAATGGATATTCTCATACGCATAATCCTGTTGAGCGGCAGACATCGAAGATTGGGGCGTAGAACCTGCACTGTCATACATAATGGCATTATTGAACGAAATGTATGTCTGATAAGGATAATTTCCAATCCGCTCGTTACCGAGAGTACCGATAGAGGCACGGAACTTCAGATAGTTTATCGGGGTTATGTTTTGCATGAATTTCTCGTTAGAGATGACCCAACCCACCGATGCGGACGGGAAGAATCCCCAACGGTGATCCTTGTGAAAACGTGAAGATCCGTCTTCACGAGCATTGAGCTGGAGGTAGTAGCGACTGTCGTAATTATACATGACACGACCAAAAAATGAACGGTATGCATTCTGATAAGAATTACCGGCTACGGCAAGAGCATTCTTATTCGCCAAATCAAGATAAGGGAAAGAAGACAAAGACATATCGTTTGTCGATCCCGACATCGTTTCATACGTATAGCTATAATCTTCATAACCGACCATGGCATTGAAGTTATGTACCTTGCTGAAGGTCTTGTCGTATGTAGCGATGAATTGTTTCTCCAATGATTTGATGTTACGACGTTCTTCACTTAGCGAATTGGAAGTATATCCTGAAACATATCCCAGCATAACATCGGTTTCGTATGCATCGTAAACAGGTATGGCTTTCTTCATCTCCTTGATCGAAACAGTTCCGACGGTAGGAGTCAGATTGGCAGTAAGGGTCAAATCTTTTATGGGCTTATAGCTCAACGAGAATTTACCGGTCATTGTGTTGGATACGGTCTTCTTCTCTCCGCCTTCCAATAAGGCGGCAAGCGTATTGCTAAGACTGCCGTCTTTACCGGGACCTACACGGCCGTCCGGATAAAGTCCCAAATAAATGGAAGGATACATATAAGCTGCACGAATCGGACTACCGGAAGTCGGGTCATTTTTCGTGGCATAACGTACCGAGAAATCGATAGAACCGGAGAGCTTATCGCTAATCTTGAGATTATTACGCGAACGGATAGAGATTCTTTCGTGGTTTGAACCTTTATAGATAGCGTCGGCATTTTCGTAGGTAGCGGAAGTGTGGCTCTTGATTACCTTGTTGCCATACGTCATGGTCAAGTTGTGCTTATGGCGCATAGCGGTATTCGAAAGAATAGCGTCTTTCCAATCATAGATAGGATATTGAATGGGATCATACCTGTTGTTGGTAGCATAGTTGTCGATGTAGTCCTGTGAATAGTTGGCAAACTCGCCTCCCGCAGGATTACCGGCATCGTTCCACGACCATTCGTTATACATTGTCATGTAGTGATAAGGGTCTGTCAGGAATTTCGGAAATTCGGTAGGAGAAG
>OHPK01000727.1_pt1 | contig 15490 bp, 15 predicted proteins | sample 1577661 | NCBI WGS metagenome assembly OHPK01 (sample SAMEA3879556, study PRJEB24766) | human gut metagenome | biome: human-associated habitat; feature: feces | place: USA | collected 1985/1987
TTCATGGCGAAGCCATGTACACCGCACCCACACTGCGCAGCGCGTGCAGTTATTCGAGCTACAAACTGCCAATGTCGGGGGACGAGGGGAGTCTCCCCTCGTCCTTTCTCTTGGGGGTGTAAGGGGGATATTCTCTTTCCGAGAAAGAGAATATCCCCCTTTCCCGCGTCCCCACACGGTGTGGGGCCAGAAGCAGCGCTGCCGCGCTGCACCTCCCCTGCGCCCTACGGGCGCAAAAAGAAACAGCCCTCGCGGGCTGCTTTCCTCCCGCGCCCGGGGCGCGAAAGTTGTCCAAATTGTCAATATGGGATACTTATCCCCATTTTCCCCCTTTTTCTTTGGATAATATGCGGTATTGACTTCTGGCGTTTTAGAGGCTAAAATAAGCCCATCAAACATGAGAGATACATGAAAGGATTTAATGCTATGTTCCGTTTTGCTTATGCAAATCAGAATAACGCCGCCGCTTCTGCTATGTGCGCAGAGGCCGCTTCCTCCTGCACCTCTCAGTCCTCCCGCTTCAACTGCATCGCTCTGGGCGCCATTATTATGGCGTCCATTATTATTTCCCGCCTGATCGCCATTATTGGCATTTCTCTGCTGGTACTGGTACTTCTGGCCGTCCTGATGGGCGTTCCCGGGATGAAACGCGATTGCTGAGCGAGTAAAAAACGCGATACAGCAAAGCGGTTCCGCCGGGAATGGCGGACCCGCTTTTTTGTATAATAAATTTGTTCATTATTTAATCAAAGGAGATTTGAAACGATGAAAAAGAAGTTCATGTGCATGCTCATGGCAGCCGCCATGACGCTCTCGATGGCCGCCTGCGGCTCCAAGGGCGACGATGCGAACAACGACGCCAATGCAGGCGGCTCGTCCGACGGTGTCCAGACCTTCACGGTCGGCACCTCCGGCCCGCTGACCGGCGACAACGCGATCTACGGCGTGGCCGTCAAGCAGGGCGTGGAACTCGCCATCAACGAGATCAACGCGAGCGACAGCACCATCAAGTTTGAGTTCCTCTCTCAGGACGATGAGGCCGACGGTGAAAAGGCCGTCAACGCCTACAACAACATGATGGACAACGGCATGCAGGTGCTCGTCGGCCCCACGACCACCGGCGCTTCCATCGCCGTTGCCGATGCCTGCTACACCGACCGCACCTTCATGCTGACCCCCTCCGCCTCCTCCACCGACGTGACCGCGGGCAAGGACAATGTCTTCCAGGTCTGCTTCACCGACCCCAACCAGGGCGTTGGCGCTGCCGACTACATGGCTGAGAACTTCGCCGATGCCAAGATCGCCATCATCTACCGCAACGACGACGCCTACTCTCAGGGCATCCGCGATGCTTTCGTGAAGGAAGCCGGCGACAAGGGCCTCTCCATCGTCTATCAGGGCACCTTCACCCTCGACACCTCCTCCAACTTCTCCGTTCAGCTCGCCGCCGCGCAGACCGCCGGCGCCGACCTCGTCTTCCTCCCCATCTACTATCAGCCCGCTTCCGTGATCTTCGCGCAGGCCAAGGCCATGGGCTATGCCCCCACCTTCTTCGGTGTGGACGGCATGGATGGCATCCTCGATATGCCCGGCTTTGACACCACTCTCGCCGAGGGCCTCGTGCTGATGACCCCGTTCTGCGCCACCGTTGAATCCAGCAAGAGCTTCGTCGACGCTTACGTTGCCGCTTACGGCACCAAGCCCAACCAGTTCGCTGCCGACGCCTACGACGGTGTGTACATCGTCAAGGCCGCGCTCGAACAGGCCGGCTGCACCGCCGATATGAGCAACGAAGAGATCTGCGACGCGCTCGTTTCCGCCATGACCTCCCTCAAGTTCACCGGTCTCACCGGTACCGACATGACCTGGAACGCCGAGGGTCAGGTCTCCAAGGCCCCGACCGCCTACGTCGTCAAGGACGGCCAGTACGTTGAGGGCTGATCCCCGTAAAGATACCAAACAGACCGTTTATCGTCTCTCTCACTGAGCGAAGGGTCGCCGGGAGGAAAAACCTCCCGGCGGCCTGCGCCCTGCTTCTATGGCGGAAACGAAGGCGGCGCCCTTCCTCTCTGCCCTTGTTTCTGCCACAGACGTTTCCCCACAACTCCAACGAGAAAAAAAGAGGTGCCATCCTATGGAATTCTTATCCTATCTCATCAGCGGCATCAGCCTCGGCAGCGTGTACGCCATCATCGCCCTCGGCTATACGATGGTCTACGGCATTGCCAAGATGCTGAACTTCGCCCACGGCGACGTCATCATGATCGGCGGCTACGTTTCCTTCTGCGCGATGTTTTATCTGGGGCTTCCCAGCATCGTCGCGGTGCTGATGGCCGTTGTCGTTTGCACCGTCCTCGGTATCGTCATCGAGCGCCTTGCCTACAAGCCCCTGCGCTCCGCGCCGAGCCTCGCGGTGCTCATCACCGCCATTGGCGTGAGCTATTTCCTCCAGAACTCCGCGCTGCTCATCTGGAAGGCCGCCGCACGCTCCTATCCCCCCGTGGTCACGGGCTCTGTGAAGATCTTCGGCGGCAAGCTGACCGTTTCCTACATCTCCCTTCTCACGATCTCCGCCTGCGTCGTCATCATGATCGCGCTGACGCTTTTCGTCAGCAAGAGCAAGATGGGCAAGGCCATGCGTGCCTGCTCGGAGGATAAGGCCGCGGCACAGCTGATGGGCATCAACGTCAACGCGACCATTTCCGCGACGTTTGCCATCGGCTCGGCGCTCGCGGCCATTGCGGGCGTGCTGCTCTGCTCGTTCAACACCTCCCTCATGCCCACCACCGGCTCCATGCCCGGCATCAAGGCATTCACCGCGGCGGTGTTCGGCGGCATCGGCTCCATCCCCGGCGCATTCCTCGGCGGGCTCCTGCTCGGCATCATCGAGGCCATGGCCCAGGCGTATATCTCGACGAACCTTGCCAACTCCATCGTGTTCGCCGTGCTGATCGTCGTGCTGCTCGTCAAGCCCGCAGGACTGCTCGGCAAGTACGTGCCGGAGAAAGTGTGAGGTGGCCGGAATGACAAAGAAAATGAAACAGTTCAACTCCCTCAAGAAAACCACCAGGGTCGACTTTGCGACCTATTTCGGCGTGATCGCCGCCTTCGTCATCGTGACGGTGCTGCAAAGCAACGGCTCTCTCAAGCGCTCGGTCATCGGTCTTCTCGTGCCGATCTGCTGCTACATGTCCATGGCCGTTTCGCTGAACCTCACGGTCGGCATTCTCGGCGAGCTGAGCCTCGGCCACGCAGGCTTTATGAGCGTTGGCGCGTTCTCCGGTATCGTTGTCTCGCAGAGCCTTGCGGGACTCATTCCGAATGGCCCCGTGCGCCTCGCGCTCTCGATGTTCATCGGCGCGCTTCTCGCCGCGCTCGTCGGCCTTCTCATCGGCACGCCCGTGCTCCGCTTGCAGGGCGACTATCTCGCCATCGTGACGCTCGCCTTCGGCGAGATCATCAAGGAGCTTATCAACTGCCTCATCATCGGCTGCGATGAAAAGGGCCTGCACTTCGTCTTCAACCTCTCCGGCAACAAAACGGTCGATGACCTCGGCCTGAGTGCGAACGGCACGGCCATCATCAAGGGCGCGCAGGGTGCGACCGGCACCGCCACGATCGCAACGTTCACCGCGGGCTTTATCCTCGTGATGATCACGCTGATCGTCGTGCTGAACCTGACTCGTTCGCGTGCGGGCCGCGCGATCATGGCGATCCGCGACAACCACATCGCCGCGCAGGCCATCGGCCTCAACCTGACGAAGTACAAGCTCATGGCGTTCGTCACCTCCGCCGCCCTCGCGGGCGCGGCAGGCGCGCTCTACGGCCTGAACTACTCCTCCCTTCAGGCGACGAAGTTCAACTTCAACCTCTCGATTCTCGTGCTGGTGTTCGTGGTGCTCGGCGGCCTCGGCAATATCTGGGGCTCGCTCATCGCCGCCGCGGCGCTGACGATCCTGCCCGAGGCACTGCGCCCGCTCCACGACTACCGTATGCTCATCTATGCGATCGTGCTGATCTTCGTCATGCTCGCAACCAACAATCCGCAGGCCAAGGCGTTCTTCCAGAGACTTCTGCCCCATCACCGCGCCAGTGCTGAAAAGGAGGATTGACCATGACACAGAAAGAAAAAGCCAAGCTCGTTCCCGTCTCCCGTGAACCGGCGCTGCTCACCGAGCGTGACGCGGACAAATCCCCCGTGCTCGAGTGCATCGACCTCGGCATCACGTTCGGCGGTCTGAAAGCGGTCGACAACTTCAATGTGACCATCGGCCGCACCGAGATCACCGGCCTCATCGGCCCGAACGGTGCCGGTAAGACGACGGTCTTCAACCTGCTCACCAAGGTCTATCAGCCCACCCACGGCACGATCCTCTTAAACGGCAAGGACATCCATGACCTCAACACCGCGCAGGTCAACCGCGCTGGCATCGCGCGTACGTTCCAGAACATCCGCCTGTTCGGCGAGCTGAGCGTGGAAGAAAACGTCACCGTCGCGATGGACACGCAGATGCACTACACGATGCCCGAGGGCATTTTCCGCCTGCCCCGCTTCTGGAAGGAAGAGCGCATCGTTCACGAGCGCGCGATGGAGCTTCTGTCCATCTTCCACATGGAGGATCTTGCCAAGGCCAAGGCAAGCTCGCTCCCCTACGGCGCACAGCGCCGTCTGGAAATTCTCCGCGCGCTGGCGACGAACCCGAGTCTGCTGCTTCTTGACGAGCCCGCCGCCGGCATGAACCCGAGCGAGACGGCTGAGCTGATGGAAAACATCCGCTCCATCCGCGATACCTTCCAGATCGCGGTGCTGCTCATCGAGCACGACATGAACCTCGTCATGAACATCTGCGAGGGCATTGCCGTTTTGAACTTCGGCCATGTCATCGCCAAGGGTACACCCGAAGACATTCAGAACAATCCCGAGGTCATTGAAGCCTACCTCGGCAAGCAGAAGGAGGCCTAACGATGGGACAGATCTTACAGGTGAACGATCTTCACGTTTACTACGGCAGCATCCACGCCGTCAAGGGAGTTTCCTTCGAGGTCAACGAGGGTGAGATCGTCACGCTGATCGGTGCGAACGGCGCAGGCAAGTCGACCGTTCTGAACACGGTCTCCGGCCTTTTGCACCCCAAGCACGGCAGTGTCGTTTTCGAGGGCAAGGACTTAAAGGGCGTCCCCGCGCACAAGATCGTCGAGCACGGTCTTGCGCAGGTCCCTGAAGGCCGCCACGTCTTTTTGCAGATGACGGTCGAGGATAACCTCGAAATGGGCGCTTACACCCAGCCCAATTCCACCATTGAAGCGGGCATTGCGGACGTCTACGAGCGCTTCCCGCGCCTCAAAGAGCGCCGCAAGCAGATCGCCGGTACGCTCTCTGGCGGCGAGCAGCAGATGCTCGCCATGGGCAGAGCGCTCATGTCGAAGCCGAAGCTGCTGATGCTCGACGAGCCGTCTATGGGCCTTGCCCCGATCCTGGTCGAGCAGATCTTCGACATCATCCGCGAGCTGCACGCCGCGGGCACGACGATCCTGCTCGTCGAGCAGAACGCGCAGGCCGCGCTCTCCGTCGCCGACCGCGCGTACGTACTTGAAACGGGCCGTATCACGCTCTCCGGCACCGGCAAGGAGCTCATGGCGAGCGACGCCGTCCGCAAGGCCTACCTCGGCGGTTAAATCTCCCTCAAATGTAAAGAGTCATCCGAAAGGATGGCTCTTTTTTGTACAGTTTCGCCGCCGTGCAAAATTTCCGCCCAACCTGCTGCACATTTGCCAAAGATATGGTATACTGACGGAACAAGTGCCGTGAAAACCGCGGCGCACCGACACAGGATCGGAGGGATCGGATTGTTCAAAATTCTCATTGCGGAGGACGACCGCGAGCTGCGCCAGCTCTTCGCCCACGTGCTCACCAAAAACGGCTACACGGTGCTCGGCGTCTCCAACGGTGAGGAAGCTCTCGACGCGCTCGAGCAGAGCTATTATGATCTCATCATCTCCGACATTATGATGCCGAAAATGGACGGCTATGAGCTCGTGCGCTCGATCCGCGAGAGCGGCTCATCCATTCCTATTATGATGATCACCGCCAAGGACGCCTTTGACGACATGCGCCTCGGCTTCCTCTCCGGCAGCGACGACTATATGGTCAAGCCCATCAACATTGGGGAAATGGTGCTGCGCGTGAGCGCGCTGCTGCGCCGCGCCCAGATGGCGAGCGAGCGCCGTCAGGTCATCGGCGGCACGGTGATGGAGTGCGACTCGCTCAGCGTCACCGTCGACGGCGAGAGCATGGTGCTGCCGCAGAAGGAATTCATGCTGCTCTACAAGATGGCGTCGTTCCCCGGCCGCATCTTCACGCGCCAGCAGCTCATGGACGACATCTGGGGCTATGATTCCAGCACCGACACCCACACCGTCGATGTCCACATCGCGCGCCTGCGCGAGCGCTTCCGCGACAATCCCGACTTCAAGATCGTCACGATGCGCGGCGTGGGATATAAGGTGGTGCGCACATGAAAAAGCGGCGCAACAAATTTCTCGACATCCGCGTGCAGTTCTTCTTCATCAGCATGGCGGGCTTTATCGGCGTGGCGCTGCTCGCCGCGCTCGCGGCCTGGGGACTTGAGCATCTCGGCGTCAACGTGCCGATGTTCGTGTGGCTGCTCATCTTCACGTTGCTGCTCGGCAGCGCGACGGCGGCGGGCTTTTCCATCGCGTTCTTCGCGCCCATCTCGCGCCTGTCGCGCGCGATGAAGGAGGTCGCGGGCGGCAACTTCCGCGTGCATGTGGAGACGAAGAGCGTCTTTCGCGATATCCGCGACAGCTTTGACAGCTTCAACCTTATGGTCAGCGAGCTGAACGCGACCGAGACCTTGCAGACCGACTTCATCTCGAACGTCTCGCACGAGTTCAAAACGCCCATCAGCGCGATCGAGGGCTACGCCTCACTTTTGCAGGAGCACCAGCAATCCCCCGAGGAGCAGGCGGAGTACATCGACAAGATTCTCTTCAATACGCGCAGGCTCTCCGCCCTTGCGGGCAATATTCTGCTGCTGAGTAAGCTCGACAGCCAGTCCATCCACCCCCAGCGCTCGCGCTTCCGCCTCGACGAGCAGGTGAGGCAGTGCATTCTGGCGCTTGAGCGCAAGTGGACGGAAAAGGACGTCGACTTCGACGTCGACCTCGACTCCGTCGATTTCACAGGCTACGAAGGACTACTCCAGCACGTGTGGATGAACCTCATTGACAACGCCGTCAAGTTCGGCCCGCGCGGCGGCCTGATCCGCATGCGACTCATCGAGGAAGACGGCAGTGTGCTCTTCACCATCGACAACGAGGGCAAAAGCATCCCCGACGAGGATAAGTCCCGCATTTTTAACAAATTCTATCAGGGGGACAGCTCGCACGAATCCGAGGGCAACGGCCTCGGCCTTGCGCTTGTGCGCAAGATCGTCGCCATCCACGGCGGCGAGGTCTGGGTCGAGGACCCGGTGAACGGCGGCTGCCGCTTCGCCGTGCGCCTGCCGGTGGAGAAATGACCGCCATTTTTCAACAAAAATTGAGATTCTCTTCATCATTTGTTCGAAACTCTATGCTATATTAAATCTTAACAGCCGCAGAGGCGGCTTTTCCCCGGCGCAGTGTCCCTGCGTCGGGCTTTTATCACGGGATAAGGAGAGGTGACGATGGGCTTTCTGCGCTGCTGCGTTTATTACGGAATTTTAGCCGTCGTGTCGTTTTTCATCGGGCGGCTGCTGCCAAAATCCTGGTTCCACGGCGACAAATTCCCCTACCGCTGCGCGAGCTGGGAAGCAAAGCTCTTCCGCTCTCTGCGCGTGCACGAGTGGCAGGACAAGGTGCCCGACATGAGCAAGATCGTCCCCAAGCTCATCCCCGCCAAAAAGCTGGACACGGACTTTCGCGCGCAGCTTCCGCGCATGATCGAAGAGACCTGCGTCGCTGAGTTCACGCACTTTGTGCTCATCCTGCTCGGCTTTTACGCACTGCGCCTCTGGCCCGGAACGGGCGGCGCGGTCGTCACCGCCATCTATATTCTATTCGGCAACCTGCCGTTTCTCATCATTCAGCGCTACAACCGGCCGCGGCTGCAAAAGCTTCTCGCCGCGCAGCAGCGCCGGAGCAGACGCAACCAAGAAGAACAACAGTAAAGGATCGGATCTTTTCATGAAAGTTTTGATTTTAAGCTGCAACACCGGCGAGGGTCACAACTCCTGCGCCGCGGCGCTCGAGGAGGAGTGCCGCAACCAGAACATCCCCTGCGACACCGAGGACGCCCTGCGCTTCATCTCGCCCGAGGTCTCGCGCTTTATCTCGAACTGGCATGTGCGCATCTACCGCCACGCGCCGGGTCTTTTCCGCGTGGGCTACCGCGCGGCGGAGGATCATCCCGCGCAGTTTCACGAGGGCTCCGCACTCTACCGCTACCTGACGCAGGGCGCGGAAAAGCTCTGCGGCTTCATCGCCGGCAGCGGGTACGACACGGTCATCTGCACCCACACGTTCGCGGCGCTGATGGTCAGTGAGGTCGTGAAGACGCATCTGCCAAACCTCAAGACCTGCTTCATCGCCACGGACTACACCTGTTCGCCCAGCGTGAAGGACAGCTCGCTCGACCGCTACTTTATCCCTGCCTCATCGCTCTCGGGCGATTTTCTCGGCGGCGGCGTGACGAGCGAACGCCTGCGCGCCTGCGGCATCCCCGTGCGCCAGATGTTCCACTCCAGCGTGCGCAAGGAGGACGCCAAGCGCGCGTTCGGCATCCCCGCTGACCACAAGCACCTCGTAATGATGTGCGGCAGCATGGGCTGCGGCCCCATTATGAGCATCGCCCGCCGCATTGGGCGCAATTTGCCGGACGATCAGGACTTAACGATCGTCTGCGGCACGAACAAGCAGCTCTACCGCCGACTCCAGCGCCGCTTCTATGACTCGAAAAATGTCCACGTCCGTTCGTATGTGAAGGACATGGCGCTTTTGATGGACTCCGCCGACCTTTACCTTACAAAGCCCGGCGGCATCAGCGTGACCGAGGCAGCCTCGATGCGCCTGCCGATGGTGTTCATCGACGCGGTCGCGGGCTGCGAGGAGTACAACAAGGATTTCTTCCTGCGCACGGGCGGCGCGGTCACAGGGCAGACGCCCAAAGAGATCGCGCGCACGAGCCTTCGTCTGCTCAGTGACAAAGACGCGCTTGAGAAGATGGGCGACGCGCTCGACGCCGCCGTGCCGCACAACGCCGCGGCCAACATTCTCTCCGAGATGAGCGAAGCCGAGGAGGAGAAGGAGGAAGACCTCGCATGATCAAACCCAGCGTTGACTACCGCCAGTTCCGCTTCAGCAGACTGAACACGCCGGAGTTCTCCCACGTGTGGCTGCTGCTCTACTGGCCGCTTTTCGGCCTCGGCTTTTCGTATGTCGAGCGCTTCTACCCCGTGGCGCACTACATCAACATGCACTGCGCGCTCGACGATCTGATTCCTTTTAATGAATGGTTTCTGATCCCCTACCTGTTCTGGTTTGTGTACCTCATCGGCGCGGTGGCCTACACGTTCTTTTTCGACGTGCCGGGCTTTCGCCGCATGATGCGCTTCGTGATGATCACCTACTCGGTGACGCTCATTATCTATTTCCTCTTTCCCACCTGTCAGATGCTCCGGCCTGAGGTCTTCCCGCGCGACAATGCCCTCACGCGCTTCATCGCGGGGTTCTACGTGTTCGACACGAACACGAACGTCTGCCCGTCGCTGCACGTCATCGGCTCGATGGCGGCATTTTTCGCTTTCTGGTATGCGCCCATCTTCTCCAAGCGCGGCTGGCGCATTGCATCGACCGTTGCAGCATTTTTTATCAGCATTTCCACCGTCTTTATGAAGCAGCACTCCATTCTGGATGTCGCCGCAGCCATCCCGCTGTGCGCGATCGGGTATTATTTCGCCTACGTCAGAACGTCGAAAAAGTCCCGCGCCGCCGTGCCGGACATCACAAGATAAGAAAATGCATCCGCAGAAGCGCTGATCGCTTCTGCGGATGCTTCTTTTATACGGCTCTCCCGCCGTTTTATTTTGCATATATTCGCGCATAATTGCATACTTTTGTGAATTTTCGGCTTTTGCATGCATATTTGTGCACCTTGTATAGAAAGGCGTCGAAAGTTCTGACATTTTTTGAGTTTTTAATCGTTGACAATGAATAAGTAAACATTTATACTAGCGCTATCGTTTCTGAAGCGTATGAAAATTCGTTCAACGATCAAACATTATACAAGATGGAAAGAAATTGAAAAAGGAGCTATCAACCATGAAAAAGTTTACTGCACTGATGCTGGCTCTGATGATGAGCCTTTCGCTGGTCGCCTGCGGCAATAAGACCGACGACAGCAGCAACGCCGATGATGCCAACACCGACAACAACACCGAGCAGACCGGCGGCACGCTGGTACTCGGCACCTCCGCTGACTACGCCCCGTACGAATTCATGTATGCCGATGACAGCGGCACGATGCAGTACGCCGGTATCGACATTTCCGCCGGTCAGTACATCGCCGATGAGCTGGGCAAGGAGCTTCAGGTCGAGAACATGAGCTTCGACTACCTGCTCACCTCCCTTGCCAAGGGCGATTTTGATATCGTCATGGCGGCCATTGAGGTCACGCCCGAGCGTCTCCAGTCCGCTGACTTCTCCGATCCCTACTACACCGACCTGCCGGCCATGATCCTTGTCAAGGCTGACGCCGCCGATCAGTACAACACCTTGGCAGACTTCGCCGGCAAGAGCGTCGGCGCACAGACCGCCACCACCAAGGAGGCCGTCGTCACCGATCAGATGGAAGGCGCGAACCTCGTCTCCCTCTCCCTCGTGACTGACCTTGTCAACGAGCTTGTCTACGGCAAGGTCGACGCGATCGTCGTCGACGGCGCTGTCGCCGAGCAGTACGCCGAAGCCAACCCCGATCTGGCCATCGCTCCCGCCTCTTCCGAGCTCGGCGAAGCGATGCCCTACTGCATCGCTGTTGCCAAGGGCGACCCCAAGGGCCTGCTGCCCGGCATCAACGAGGCCATCGTCAAGATGACTTCCGAGAACAAGATGGAAGAATTCATCGCCGCTGCCGATGAGCTGAGCGGCAGGGCCGTCGAGGTCACCGCGGACGCTCCTGCGGCCTAAGTTCTCCCCTTTAACTACGCTCTCTTCTCACTATCTCTCATAGCCAATGAGCAAAGCCCCAAATGGCTTTGCTCATTGGCGTCTCTTAATGAAAAGAGGCGAGCCTCTTTTCATTAAATTCTCACTCCGCTCTGTGCCTCGCCCCCGCAAGCGGGTGCTTCGACACTCGCTCCGCGCAAAGTGTTTTTTGCCACGCGCATGTCGTGGCAAAAAGCGAGCAAGATTTTTTCGCGCTGGCAGCGCGAAACTCTGCGAGGCTTATCCCAGCTAAATCACACATCTGAAAGGAGATCTCTCCCATGGATCTTGCCACGCGGTGGAGCAACCTCTTTGTCGGCATGTCGCCGGCGTCGTTCTTTAACTTTTCCTTTTTGCCGAAATATGGCGTCTACTTTTTGCAGGCGCTCGGCTACACGCTGCTGCTGGCCGTCATCTCGGTCCTGCTGGCCGTCATTCCGGCGCTGTTGCTCGCGTTCATGCGCCTGAGCAAGAATAAGTTTGTGCGCGGCATTTCCGGCGCGTACATCGCGATCTTCCGCTCTACGCCGCTGCTCGTGCAGCTCTCGATCATTTACTTTGGCTTATTTGGCGCGATCTCCATCCCGCGCCTGTATCTCTTCGGCTTTATCGACATTTCCCGCTTCATCCCCGGCGTTGTGGCCCTCGCGCTCAACAGCTCGGCCTACGTTGCCGAGATCTTCCGCGCGGGCATCCTCGCCGTCGACGCAGGCCAGACTGAGGCCGCGCGCTCGCTGGGCCTTTCCGCCACGCAGGCGATGAAGCTCGTCGTGCTGCCGCAGGCCATCAAAAATGTCCTGCCCGCGCTCGGCAACGAGGTCGTCACCATGGTCAAGGAATCGTCCATCTGCTCCACGCTCGGCATGGTCGAGCTGATGTTCGCCGCGAAGACCGTGGCGACGTCTACTTACATTTCTCTCGCGCCTTACGTGCTGGCGGCGCTGATGTATTTCTGCATCACCTACCCCGCCGGCAAGGCGATCGAAGCGCTCGAAAGGAGGATGCGTCGTGGCGACAAGCACTAATTCTCTCATCCGCGTGACGGACGTCTGCAAGGAGTACAACGGCGGCAGCGTCCACGCGCTCTCCCACTGCAATTTAAGCGTGAAAAAGGGCGAGGTCGTGGCCATCATCGGCCCCTCCGGCAGCGGCAAATCGACGCTGCTGCGCTGCCTGAACCTCCTCGAGCAGCCGACCTCCGGCACCATTTACTTCAAGGACGTCGCCCTCAACGGCAAGAAGGTCAACTTGGACCTCCACCGCCGCGAGATGGGCATGGTGTTCCAGCACTTCAACCTCTTCCCGCATATGACGGTCAAGAAGAACATCACCCTCGCGCCCGTCAAACTGGGCCTCAAGTCCCAGGCGGAGGCCGACGCACAGGCCATGGCGCTGCTTGAGCGCATCGGCCTTGCCGACAAAGCGAATGAGTATCCCGCGATGCTCTCCGGCGGCCAGAAGCAGCGTATCGCCATCGTGCGCGCGCTCGCCATGGCGCCCGAGGTCATGCTCTTCGACGAGCCGACCTCCGCGCTCGACCCCGAGATGGTCGGCGAGGTGCTCGACCTCATGCGCGACCTTGCCAAGGACGGCATGACGATGGTCGTCGTCACGCATGAGATGGGCTTCGCGCGCGAGGTCGCCGACCGCGTCGTCTTCATGTCCGAGGGCGCGATCATCGAGGAGGGATCCCCCGCCGATCTCTTCGACCACCCGCAGAGCGAAAGACTGCAATCGTTCCTCGCAAAGGTCCTGTAATACTTCAAAAAAGCGGCTGAGCCACTTTTTTGAGAAAGTTGTACTTCGCTTTGTGCCTTGCCGCCCCTCGGGCGGCTTCGACACACGCTACGCGAGAAGTGTTTTTTTCGACGCACACGCCCCAGGGCGGCATCTCTTGCCGCTTCGCGGCAATTCACCTTCTGTCGCCGCAAAAACGATTAAAATTTTTCTTGTGCCTACGAGCATAAAACTCTGCGAGGCTTTTAAAACAGGCGTCCGGCCAGTGGCCGGACGCCTGTTTTCTTGTCGGTATGATGTTTTTTACATCTTCTCCGGTGCGGAGCAGCCGATGACCTTGAGGCCGTTGGCGAGCACCTGACGGGTCGCGCTCGCGAGCTTGAGGCGCGCGTCGATGACGGCCTCGTCCTCGCCCTTGATGCGGCAGGCGTTGTAGAACTTGTGGAACGCCGCGGCAAGACGCATGAGGTAGCGGTTGATGTAGCTCGGGTCGTAGTCGCGCGCTGCCATGCGGATCTCCTCGGCAAAGGAGGAGAGTTCCTTGATGAGCGCGTGCTCAGCATCGCTCGAAAGGATGGACAGGTCGACCGCGCCGGGCTTGACGCTGTGGCCCTCTTCCTCCAGCGCTTTGAGCAGGCTGCAAATGCGCGCGTGTGCATATTGGATGTAGTAGATGGGGTTCTCGCTGTCCTCGCGCACGGCGAGGCCGAGGTCGAATTCCATCTGCGTGTCGGGCTTGGCGTTGAAGAAGTAACGGCAGGCGTCGACGGGAATTTCGTCGAGCAGGTCAGAGAGCGAAATGGTCTTGCCCGTGCGCTTGGACATACGCACGACCTCGCCATCGCGCACAAGCTTGACGAGCTGCATCAGCACGATGTCGAGACGGTTCGTGCCGTCGAGGCCCAGCGCGTCCATCGCGCCCTTCATGCGGGCCACGTGGCCGTGGTGGTCAGCGCCCCAGATGTTAATGACCTTGTCGAAGTGACGCACGGCGAACTTGTTGCGGTGATAGGCAATGTCGCCGGCAAAGTAGGTGTAGAAGCCGTTGGCGCGGCGCAGCACGTCGTCCTTGAGGTCGAGCTTGTCGATGTCCTCGTCCTTCTTGCCCTGCTTGCGGTACTGCTCGCGCATGATGTCGGCGGTCTTGAGCCAGAGCGCGCCTTCCTTTTCATACGTCCAGCCGAGCTTATGAAGCTCCTCGACGGTGTCTTTGACATAGCCGCTGTTGTGCAGCGAGGACTCGAAGAACCATTCGTCGAACTTGATGCCGTAGCGCTCGAGGTCGCTCTTCATTTTCGGAATGTTGCGCTCCAGGCCAAAGCGCGCCATATCGGCGTGGCGCTCCTCGACGGACTTGTCTAAATAGCTGTCGCCGTGGACATCGTAGAAGGCCTTGGCGAGCTCGCGGATGTCGTCGCCGTGGTAGCCGTCCTCGGGAAACTCGATCGCATCCTCGCCCTTGATGAGCTGGATGTAGCGTGCTTCGATGCTCTTGGCGAACTTTTCGATCTGGTTGCCAAAGTCGTTGACGTAGAACTCGCGCCACACGTCCGCACCCGACCAGTCGAGCACCTCGGCGAGCGTATCGCCCAGCACGCCGCCGCGGGCGTTGCCCATGTGCATGGGGCCCGTGGGGTTCGCGGAGACGAACTCGACCATGTACTTCTTGCCGCCCAGCCAGTTGTCGCGGCCGTAGTCGCCCTTCTCCTCCTCAACGGCGGTCAGGACGTCGGCATACCACTTGTCGCCGAGGCGGAAGTTCAGAAAGCCGGGGCCCGCGATCTCGACGCTCGTAAAGTACGTGTCGCTCAGGTCCATGTGCTCGGTCAGAATTTTCGCGACCTCGCGGGGATTCTTGCGCATGGCCTTGGATGCGGCCAGGCAGAACGTGGTCGTATAGTCGCCGTTGGCGGTATCCTTGGGGATCTCCACGGCGGGGACAGTCTGCACGCCCTCGGGCAGCAGCCCCTCCTGCACAGCCGCGCGATAAGCCGCCGCCGTCAGCTCGGCGATCTGGTTCTTTGCGCTGCGGATCATATTCATAGCAATTTCTCCTCTATCCTTTGCGGTTTTACCCAAACGGCGCGGCACATTCGCCCGAAATCGCCCCATGGGGATACTTTTTTGCAATTATACTATATTTAATGGCAGAAAACAAGGGAATCCGGTAAGAAATCTGCCGCGGCGCGCTTGCCGTTAAACGCAGGCGCGGCAAGGCCTTTTCCGCGATAAAAATCGCTGGTCCAGAAAGAGAATATTTTCGTGTCCAGTTGGGCGCGGCAGAGGCGTTTTGACGGCGCGGTGCGCCCGTCTTGCACGGCCGCTGTGCCGCCTGTCAGCGTTTTATCACAGACCAGTATGCATTTCTCTCCGCGTGCCAGTGAGCGCCGCAAAATCGCGCCTCTCTTGCTTTTTTAACCAAAAATAATATAATAACGATAGCATTATTTAGATGCTTTTGAAAGATTTTGAGAGTAAAACGATAAAAGGAGGACTATCCCATGCCCGTTAATCTGAAAGGCCGTTCTTTCCTGACGCTGAAGGACTTCAC
>OHPK01000734.1_pt1 | contig 15385 bp, 9 predicted proteins | sample 1577661 | NCBI WGS metagenome assembly OHPK01 (sample SAMEA3879556, study PRJEB24766) | human gut metagenome | biome: human-associated habitat; feature: feces | place: USA | collected 1985/1987
GGCCGCCATAGGCCCTATGCTTGATAAGGGGGCTACGTAGCTATCCCCCGTAAAGTGGTCCACATTGCGGGCATTGTAGACGCCGACAGGAAAGGCCGCCGCCTTTTCCTCTTCCAGTGCTTTTTGTACAACAGCGACGTCCGTCGGTGCAGCAAAAGTCGTTCCCACATTCATGATAAGGGCTGCACAAAATGACAGGAGACCTGCTTTTTTTAGGAAATTCTTTCGCATTCTCACGCCTCCTCTCCGTGGATAAAGTTCATGAAGGCGGCCGGCTCTTTTTTGGGCTGGGCAAGATTGGCCTTTTTTGCAAGCTCCATGGCTTTCAGGAGATAGGCCATATTGCGGCCCAATACGTGCAGGGTCCAGACCCCTTCCTTATCCTTAAGGACTTCTTCCGCCGTCGTGCCATGGACCTGGTTCCAATAGCGGCTCGAGACAATGGGCATTTCTTGGATGGCAAAGTACTTGTTCATCTCGTCAAAGGCCGCCGTGGTCCCCGCCCTGCGGGCACTGATGACGGCTGCGGCCGGTTTGAGGTAAAATGCTTTGTTGCCGTTTCCCCGTGCCTCAGAATAAAAAGCCCGGTCGAGAAACGTCTTCATATTCCCCGCAAGAGCCGCATAGTGGACGGGCGACCCAAAAAGAAAGCCGTCTGCCTCTAAGGCCTTTTTGCGGAATACATTCACGGCGTCATCAAAAACGCAGTCATGACGCTTGTCACACTGATGACAGGCGATGCAGCCACCAATGGGTTTGATGCCGATCCAAAATTCCTCCGTTTCAATTCCCTCTTCGTGGAGGACATCAGCCACAAGGCCAAGGGCTGTATGGGTGCAGCCATTTTTATGGGGAGAACCGTTTACAAGTAAAACTTTCATATTGATTCATTCGCTCCTTTATTTTTTAGGAAAAGCTTCGTTTGCAGCCCGCAGGTTATTGAGGGTCCGCGGGAAACCGACATAGGGGTTGAGGACCGTGAGCACGCCGATTACTTCGTCTTCCGTAGCTCCTGCCGCAAGATAGCCCCGCACATGGGATTTAAACTGCGGTTCGTCATTGCCAAGGGTGCCGATCGCTGCGACCGTGAGCATTTCCCGTGTCTTAAGATCCAAACTTCTGCGCGTGTAAATATCGCCAAAACAAAAGGCCGACAGGTCATCCTGCAGATGTTTTTGGTTAGCTGGCGTGTTTTTGCGCATAGTCACGATGCGCTCGCCATAAGTTGCAACCTGGAAGGCAAGGCCCTTTTCAAGGCGGTCTCCATCCGTCGTTGCGGCCTGGTTTTCAAGGGGCAGTTTCACCCCTTCTTCCTTAAAGACGCGGTTTACGCGTTCCATAGCTGTCAGCACCTTAGGAAAGCCAATATAGGGCGCCAGATGGTAAATGGCCTCGCGCACGTCAAGGGGCGTCACACCGTCAGTCAAGGCGCCGCGGACATTCTTTTCAAGTAAGTCTTGTGCCCCGCTTGCCGTGAGGGTTGCTATGGTCACAAGGTGCTGTTCCCGCCGCGTGAGACGGGCCTGTTCCATAATATCTCCATAAATATAGCCCTTCATCATAGCCTCAAGTTCTGGATCGGTCTTCTCAAGACCGAGCGACTGCTCTGCCATGGCGGTTTTGTAGTTTCTCTCCGCCACATCACTGCGGCCGGACCCAGCTGCTGCAAAACCGCTCCCACCTAGGATGCCAAAAAGACCAAGGGTCATGCCAATGATTTTCCAATTCATAAAAACACCTCATTTCCATTAGGATGGCTGTCATGGTTTCCATTCGATGGCCCCACTGTATCATCCGGGAGCAACTACCTGTCAATACTTTTTTCAAAGAAAAACAATTTGCTATTTAGCGGCATTTTATATATAATAACCGAAGCTCGTCATGTGTTTCTTTTTCGGTAATTAATACCGCAAAGCATCCGATACCCCTAGAAGGAGGAAACACAATGGATAAAGAAATCAAAGAGAAACTTCATATTGAAAAAGTCGTCAACACAGGAAGACTTTACCCCATGAAAGAAGCCTGTGAGCAAACGGGCCTTGCCTATGAAACCCTAAAATTTTACTGCAACATCGGCCTTGTTCCCGGCGTCAAACGGGATGCCAGGAACCGCCGCGTCTTTAACGACAAGGACATTTCCTGGATCAAGAGCCTCACATGCCTCAAAAACTGCGACATGTCCATCGAGGAAATGAAGGAATACCTCGCCCTGTGCCTGAAAGGCCAGTCCACCATCCCAGAACGAAAAGAAATGCTCATGAAAAAACGGGCCATCCTCATCAAAAAGCATAGCGAAATCCAGGCCGCCATTGAATATATCGACCTTAAACAGGATTTTTATGATGAAGTATTGAGCGGAAAGATCGAGTATTTCAGTAATCTGGTGGGGGAGGAATAAGTGTTGCTCTGCTCATAAAACGGAGGGCTAAGTTGATGAAGACCGTGAGGAAAAACACTGTGAGTCCGGCGCCAAATTGATTTTTCGATCACACGTCCTGCAAACAAGATTGCTTGGTGGATACTCCCGCCTTGGCAAGGCGGAACGGCTTTCACCGTGTCCAAAGCAAAAGGCCGTAAGGCGAAAGATTGTAAGGTAAAAACCATAAGAAAAGCCCAAAACCGAACGTAGACAGCGGTTCGATTTTGGGCTTTTGGTTTTTATTTAGCTTTTGTGAGAAGCTGTTCTTTTGGAAATATAGGGATCACAACAGCATCTGGTACGACCTGCGTCCAATCTTTTCCTTTAGAACTTGATGCAACGCATCGCTCCGCCTTGGTAAGACGGTAAGCGCATCGCCGATTGATTCGCAAGCTTCCATGTGCCTTAGAAAAAGCGATGCAAGAGATTCCGCAGGGTGGTTAAGTGAGTCGCCGAATTTTTCGTTTTCTCTTATGCTGAAAAATTCGTGCAGAAAGCTTACTCATAGGGCAGCGACGATAGGAGCAGTCGGAGTTTCCTCTGCCGGAAAGGCCGGTCTTCTGATGTGAAACAGCAGAAAGCGAGTCCTTTTATCCCTTACAGCCGCACCCGTATAAATCCATTGCGGCTGCGGAGGCAAAGGAACTGTTTTCGTGTACGACAGGGCCGCTGATAAAATTGATTAACACTCATGTTGTGTGGAAATTTCCATAAGCATTTATCAACATAATTTTCCCGTTTTGGTGATGGATGAGAAGCGGCGCTTCGTCTCCTTGCAGGCGGTAGTGAGGAAGATTCGCCCGAGTCCCAAGCCCGCTTTGGAGCAGCCGCGGAAGGGCGGAGGGACATGTTTCCGGGCGAATGAAGTTCCACCCCTCCAGTAGGGAGGCTTGGGGCGGCGCACCATGGTCTTTCCTCCATATTTCACAAAAATATTTTTCTTTAAAACTCCTTGCAATAACCTAAAATACATGGTACAATATCAGTCCATGAAATTTTATTTACTAGCAGGATTATAAGGTTTCGCGAGTGCTCAGTGGTTGGACATCGCGTTCCGATCGTTTGGTTGAGAGGAGCACGAAATGCTGACTGAGGGAACTTGGTTTTTACAAGGCTAATCAAAGATTCATTTTGATTGTGGGCCTTGTTTTTTTGTGTTAAAAAACCTGCAGGATGTAAAGGAGTGAGAACCCATATGTTGTTCAAGCCGGTTCATAATGGCAACCGTAAAAGGTACAGCTATGCCAGAATCAAAGAAGTCCTGAAGATGCCGCATCTGATTGACTTGCAGAGAAAATCCTATGAGTGGTTCATCAGGGAAGGACTTCATGACGCGTTCCAGGACGTATCGCCTATCAAGGATGCTACAAACAGCCTGGAACTGAGTTTCGAGAATTTTACCATCGGCGATCCGAAGTATGATATCGAAACTTGCAAGGAAAAAGATGCAACCTATGCGGCTCCTTTGAACGTAGACGTCCGTCTGCTTTATAAAGATACGGGCGAAATCAAGGAATCGACTGTCTTTATGGGCGATTTCCCCCTTATGACCGATACGGGGACCTTCGTCATCAATGGGGCAGAACGTGTCATTGTCAGTCAGCTTGTCCGCAGCCCTGGCGTCTATTATGCCAAGGATATGGATCCAATGGGTAAGTTCCTCTACGGGACCACAGTCATCCCGAACCGCGGGGCCTGGATTGAATATGAGACCGACCTTAACAGCATCATCTATGCCCGTGTGGACCGGACGCGCAAACTGTCTGCTACGGCCCTCCTGCGTGTCATGGGTCTGCCGACAAATGATGATATCATCAGCGTCTTTGGTGAGCATCCTTACCTGGTTGCTACCCTTGCCAAGGACACAACGAAAAATGAAGATGATGCCCTTCTGGAAATCTATCGGAAGCTGCGTCCGGGTGAACCTGCTAACCTTGAAAACGCTGAACAGCTCATCTATAACCTTTTCTCCGACAATCGCCGCTATGATCTGGCAAATGTCGGTCGTTACAAAATCAATAAGAAATTGGGCTGGCGTCATCGTCTTCATGGCAAGACCCTTGCTGAAGACCTGTGCGCTGAAAACCCCGATGGCACGAAAGGTGCCGTGGTCCTTCCTGCAGGGACGAAGATTGGCGATGCCGAAATCGATACCATCGAAAAGAGCGGTATCTTTGCCGATGAGGGCTATGCCATCGTCTATGTCAAGTTCCAGGAACATGCAGAACGCATGATTGTAACGAAGGATATTGAAGCGTCCGTACGCACCATCACGCCGGCTGATGTCATTGCTTCCTTTGGCTATCTCCTGAATGTCATTGATGGCATGGAAGGCAAGGATGATATCGACCATCTGGGCAACCGTCGTGTCCGCTGCGTTGGCGAACTCCTGCAGAACCAGTTCCGCATTGGACTGTCCCGTATGGAACGTGTCATCCGTGAACGCATGACCATCCAGGATGCTGACGTCATCACCCCGCAGGCCCTTATCAACATTCGTCCGGTCGTAGCGGCTGTGAAGGAATTTTTCGGCAGCAGCCAGCTGTCCCAGTTCATGGACCAAAACAACCCGCTTGCCGAACTGACGCATAAACGCCGTCTGTCCGCCTTGGGACCTGGCGGTCTTTCCCGTGAACGTGCCGGCTATGAAGTCCGTGACGTCCATCCTTCCCATTATGGCCGTATGTGCCCAATTGAGACCCCTGAAGGTCCGAACATCGGGCTCATCGGTTCCCTGGCTGCCTATGGCGTGATCAACCGGTATGGTTTCATTGAGACCCCATATCGCAAGGTCGATAAAGTCAATAAGCGTGTTACCGATGAAATCGTCTATCTGACCGCTGACGAAGAAGATAACTATGTTGTTGCCCAGGCCAACGAACCGCTGACCGAAGACAACCATTTTGTGAATACCCACGTCACCTGCCGCGATAAGAACGAAGTCCTTGCGATTCCGCCGGAACGTGTTGACTTCATGGACGTTTCGCCAAAACAGGTTATGTCCATTGCAGCTGCCCTGATTCCTTTCCTTGAAAACGACGACGCCAACCGTGCCCTCATGGGTGCGAACATGCAGCGTCAGGCAGTTCCGCTCCTCCGCAGTGAAGCTCCTATCGTTGGTACAGGTATGGAGTACAAGGCAGGTACAGACTCAGGCGTTTGTATCCTCGCTGAGGAAGACGGTATCGTTATGAGCGTTGACGCCCGTAACATTCGTGTACAGTATGACTCGGGCAGAGTTCAGGACTTTGAGGTTATCAAGTTCCTCCGCTCTAACCAGGGTACATGTATCAACCAGCGTCCTATCGTGTCAAGAGGACAGAGAGTTAAGAAGGGTGAAGTTCTCGCAGACGGTCCGGCTACCGAAAACGGTGAAGTTGCTCTCGGTAAGAACGCTCTCATCGGCTTTATGACATGGGAAGGTTACAACTACGAGGATGCTGTTCTTATCAACGAAAAAATCGTTCGTGATGATGTTTATACATCAATTCACATTGAAGAATATGACACAGAGGCAAGAGATACAAAGCTCGGACCCGAAGAGATTACAAGAGATATCCCGAATGTAGGTGAAGATGTTCTCAAGTATCTTGACGAGGACGGTATCATTCAGATCGGCTCTGAGGTTAAAGCAGGCGATATCCTTGTCGGTAAAGTAACTCCAAAGGGTGAAACAGAGCTTACAGCCGAGGAAAGACTCCTTCGTGCAATCTTCGGTGAAAAGGCAAGAAAAAGTTAGTGAGATGAGCAAAAAGACTATAAAGCGTTAAATATATTTTTGATAAGTTAACAAATGGAGCCTGAAAATAAGTGTGATAAGCCAGGTTCTCATGCGAAACAAAAACAAACAATAAATTTAAAAATTAAATTAAGATGAAAATTAAAAGTTTGATGTATGTCCTTATGGGGACAATGTTGGTTACTACTTCCTGCTCTGATAATGAGTTGGAAAAAGGTAACGATGGTTCGGGAACTGTTGACCCGGTAAATGCTTCTGCACTTGTGAATGTATATTCCGATAAAAGTGGTTCTGAAGCGAGTCTGCTTGTGGGAGATGTATTAGTGAAAGATTCCCGTACTCTTACGTTGAATGTTCCTGCTGCTTGCGAGAAAGTGTATATGAAATACAATACAGTTTCGGGAACAGAAGCTACAAAAGAATTTGCTTTGTCTCCTGTTAGTCGTGGTGTAGATCAGAGTACTGGTTTCAATTTTGAAACAAACCGTCTGGCATCGGTAACTCTTGCGCTTCCTGAAGATGCAGTGCAGCCGACAAATGAAACGGACCAAGGCTATCTTTTCTATCATAACACAGGTGTGGTGATGTTCGAAGATGGTTGGCCTATTCAACTGGATTCATGGTATGATGAAGATTTCAACGATGTTGTATTCGAGTATGACTTGAAGGTGACTGAATGTCATAGTCAACAGATGATGGAGACTGTAGGAGGTAAAGAAGAATTGTTGTTGACTTTGGATGTTCGTGCTGTAGGTGGTATATACCCGACTGTGTTAGGTGTTGTACTGGATGGTTTGAAAAGCGAGTATGTTGATCGGATTACTGCAAGCCTTGTACTAAAAGGTGGTCAGGGAACAATGACAGACTTAGCTAAAGAGGAACTTTCTACAAAAAATATAGTGAAAGTTGAAAATAAAAATTGGAATTGGAGTAATGATACTCGCAAAGAACCGCGTTTCGCAATATTGACAGTGGATAAAGCACAAGCGGAAGGAACTGTTATTACACTGGATGGTTTAACTTCTTTGATGGATAATAATCAGGATATGTTTCAGGTAACACAAGGAAAAGTAAGAGAAGGACTACCTATGTTGCGTGCTGAAGTTAGACTGATTGGTAAAGAAGGATTAACTGGAGCTGAAAGAGATGCTCAGCTTGCAGCATTTAGAGAGTTGATTTTAGATACTAATAGACAGAATTTCTTTATTAAGGTGAACGGTGGTAAAGAAATACACATGAGGGGTTATGCACCGACTTCTGCTTACAAAGCAGAATATGAAGCATTGGTTGCGGGTGACACTACACTGGATGCAAATGTTTATTATTCAAATACCAAAGGTTCCACTTGGGGAGTTAAACTTCCGGTTGGCACACGTCATGCTTATGAACGTGTACCATTTAGAGAAGCATATCCTGATTTTACTAAATGGGTAGATAGTAAGGGTGCTTCAAACCAGAAATGGTATGAGAATTTTGTTGATGAAAAAACTATAAGATATTGGTAATGCAAATTATCAGTCAATACGTTATTTGAGTTATTTTGTACAATTTGAACCCCTCTTTTTTCGAAAAGAGGGGTTTCTTTGTATTCGGAAGAATAATCTTTAAACTAATACCGTAATGACGAAGCGATTTTTTATAGGCTACAGTTTGATTACTTTTTTTCTCTTAAATAGTGTGGTGCTTTTGGCACAGCACAAAGCTTCTTTTGTGCAGCAATGGAAAATAGAAGATGCATCCCATGCTTTGCAAATAATAGAACGTGCAGATACATTAGAATTGATAGTTCCGGACGGACTGACTATGTGGTATCGGCAACGATTGACGGGCGATTATGAAATAAGTTATCGTATTTGTATGGTGATGCAAGGTGGAAAGTATGACCGCTTGAGTGATCTGAACTGCTTCTGGGCTGCCAATGATCCTAAATACCCTGATGATCTTTTTGCCCGTAGTCAGTGGCGTGACGGCATCTTTAAAAACTATAACACATTAAACCTTTTCTACGTTGGATACGGAGGAAATGATAACTCAACGACCCGTTTCCGTCGATACAAAGGAGAATATTATGGAGTGGCAGATGACAAGGTGAAACCTTTATTGAAAGAATATACCGATGCCTCTCATTTACTCGTCCCCAATCAATGGTATGAGATTCGGATTCGAGTGGAAAAGGGAATCACAACTTATTCTGTGAATGATGAAGAGTTGTTTCGCTATACCCTTGCGGGTAGTGAAGGTGACGGACACTTCGGTTTACGTCTTTTGCAGAATCACGTACTCTTTACAGATTTTAGAGCGACTATACTTTGACTTATATACTGAAAACCTAATAAGACTATATTTCCATGATGAAACAACCTTTTACTAAATTTGGAGTGACAACTCTGTTTTCTCTTTTGTGTTCAGCATTCCTTCATGCGCAAGTTGTAACAGATGAACGGATGTTTTCTTTTGAAGAACCGCAAATACCGGATTGTATCACCGCTACCCATTCCCGCCTGTCGGTATCTGATCTGCATTATAAAGATGGAAAACATTCGTTGGAATGGACATTTGAACCGGGTGGTATATTGGAACTCAAGAAAGACCTGAAGTTTGAGAAGAAAGATCCGACCGGCAAGGATTTATATCTTTCGGCTTTTATTGTGTGGGTTTATAATGAAGTTCCCCAAGATGCGACCATTGAGTTTCAGTTTCTGAAAGACGGCAAACGATGCACATCTTTCCCTTTTGGTATTAATTTCAGTGGTTGGCGTGCCGCATGGGTTTGCTATGAACGTGATATGCAAGGCACACCGGAAGAAGGCATGAATGAACTCCGGATTATTGCTCCAAATTCAAAAGGAAGCCTTTTCATCGATCATTTGATTACGGCTACTAAAGTTGATGCACGTCAACAGACGGCCGATCTGCAAGTTCCTTTTGTCAATGCCGGGACCACCAACCATTGGCTGGTTGTCTATCAACACTCGCTTTTGAAACCGGATATTGAATTGACTCCTGTAGACGATAAGCAAAGAGCAGAAATGCAACTGTTGGAAAAGCGTTTTCGTGATATGATCTACACGAAAGGAAAAACGACTGATAAAGAAGTAGAAACCATCCGCAAGAAATATGATTTCTATCAGATAACTTACAAGAACGGCCAAGTATCGGGAGTACCTATTTACATGGTACGTGCTTCAGAAGCTTATGAACGGATCATACCAAACTGGGATAAAGATATGCTGACTAAAATGGGAGTGGAAATGCGTGCTTATTTCGACCTGATGAAAAGAATTGCCGTTGCATATAATAATGCGGCAAATCCGGTGATTCGGGAAGAAATGAAGAAGAAGTTCTTAGCAATGTACGATCATATAACCGATCAGGGAGTAGCTTATGGTAGTTGTTGGGGAAACATCCATCATTATGGCTATAGTGTTCGCGGTCTGTACCTGGCATATTTTCTGATGAAAGATGTGCTTAGGGAAACCGGGAAACTTCAGGAAGCCGAACGGACATTACGCTGGTATGCGATTACTAACGAAGTATACCCTAAACCGGAAGTCAATGGAATTGATATGGACTCTTTCAATACACAGACCACCGGACGCATTGCCAGCATTTTAATGATGGAAGATACACCGGAAAAACTACAATATCTCCGGTCTTTCTCCCGTTGGATTGATTTTGGTTGCCGTCCTGCATTGGGATTATCCGGTTCGTTTAAAGTAGACGGAGGTGCTTTCCATCATCGAAATAACTATCCGGCTTATGCTGTGGGCGGACTCGATGGAGCAACCAATATGATTTATCTTTTCAGCCGGACGGAATTTGCTGTTTCCGAGTTAGCTCATGAAACAGTGAAAAATGTACTGTTGACCATGCGTTTCTATTGCAATAAGCTGAACTTCCCTCTTTCCATGTCCGGTCGTCATCCGGATGGAAAAGGTAAACTGGTTCCTATGCATTTTGCTATGATGGCTCTAGCTGGTTCTCCCGATGGAAAGGAGGAATATGATAGTGAAATGGCTTCTTCTTACCTCCGTCTGATTTCAGACCCAAGTATTGCAAATGACTCTCCCGAATATATGCCTAAGGTTTCAAATGCTGAAGAACGTAAGGTGGCAAAACTTCTTATAGAGAAAGGTTTCCGTCTGGAACCGGACCCGCAGGGAAATATAGCGATGGGATATGGTTGCGTCTCTGTTCAACGTCGTAGCAATTGGTCGGCTGTGGCACGTGGACATTCCCGTTATCTATGGGCGGCAGAACATTATCTGGGAGCAAATCTATACGGTCGCTACCTGGCACACGGCAGTTTGCAAATATTGACTGCTGCACCGGGACAGACAGTAACTCCCGCCACTAGCGGCTGGCAGCAGGAAGGTTTTGACTGGAACCGTATTCCGGGAGTGACATCTATTCATTTGCCATTGGAGCAATTGCAGGCTAAGGTGCTCAATGTGGATAGTTACTCTGGAATGGAAGAGATGCTTTACTCCGACGAGGCTTTTGCCGGTGGTTTGTCTCAACAGAAGATGAATGGTAATTTCGGAATGAAGTTACATGAGCATGATAAGTATAACGGATCACATCGGGCACGTAAATCTTACCATTTCATCGATGGAATGATTGTCTGTCTTGGTTCGGATATTGAAAATACAAATACGGAGTTCCCGACAGAAACGACTATCTTCCAATTGGCAGTTACTGATAAAGCAGGGCATGATTATTGGAAAAATTATCAAGGAGATAAGAAAGTATGGGTGGACCATTTGGGAACGGGTTATTATGTTCCAACTCCCATCCGGTTTGAGAAGAACTTTCCTCAATACTCGCGAATGCAAAATACAGGAAAGGAAACAAAGGGTGATTGGGTTTCTTTGGTTGTAGATCATGGAAAGGCACCGAAAAACGGAAGTTATGAATACGCTGTTCTGCCTCAGACGAATGAAACTCTGATGAAGAAATTTGCAAAGAAGCCCACTTATAAGGTATTACAGCAAGACCGGAATGCACATATTGTAGAGTCCGTTTCCGAACAGATCATTTCTTATGTGTTGTTTGAAACTCCTGAAACGACATTGCCGGGTGGTTTATTACAACGTGTGGATACTTCCTGTCTGGTTATGATTCATAAAGGATCTGCTGATAAGATTAAGTTGACGGTGGCACAACCGGATTTAGCTTTGTATCGCGGTCCAAGCGATGAAGCGTTTGATAAAGATGGGAAACGCATCGAACGTAGTATCTATTCACGACCATGGATTGAAAATGCCAGTAGTGAAATACCTGTGACTGTAACGATAAAAGGGCAATGGAATGTAGAAGAAACTCCGTTTTGCAAGGTGATTTCTTCTGATAAGAAGCAAACAGTTTTGCAGTTCAGTTGTAAAGATGGTGCTAGCTTTGAAGTGGAGTTAAGGAGATAAAAGTCAGACAATAGGAGATCATTTGCTTTTCCTGATAGGGGAACACTAGTTTCTCTTGGAGAAACCATAGTTTCCATGCCGTTGAAACTATTGTTTCTCGGTGCTGAAACTACAGTTTCCCAATGCTGAAACTTTAGTTTCCCGGTACGAAACCTTTGGTTTCAAGCCTTGAAACTAAAAGTTTCCCCACGAGAAACAAAGGTAATGCATTCATGAAATAAATAGGATTGCCTGGAGCTTCCAGAGTGAATACCTCCGCGTTGTGAAATGTAGTTTATCTGTTTCTGGTGACAGCATTATTGTTGTCACACTGCTGTCACCTATTGCTGTCACGGTGTTAATTGTTAATAATCAAACCGTTAAGCAGCAATCGGTGACAGGTGACAGATATATAATTAAAATAATTGTATAGAGAGGTTAGAACATAAACATGGCAACGGCAACAATACGGTTGTTACATACGGCATGGGTATCTTGAATTTTCCCATTGGACGTATTGAGCGAACCATACCATGCAGAGCTTAATGTATATTCCAACCCGAATTTCCAGTGGGGGACATTGTAGGTCAGTTCTGCTCCTGCCGTAACTAATTGGTTAAGGTCTGTTCCTGTTCCATAAAGTTTTGCATCATTTCCTTTGGGAGCATATAGTGCATCACTTGTTCCCAGATTCTTGGCATAGCCTACGAAGATTCCCGGCTTCCATTTCTGTCCGTAGACAACGTTGAACCAAGAGCTGGAGAAACGTATCGGAGTATATTCTTGTTCTCCCGTTTGTTCGTTGACAGACTTGATCCCGAATCCACCCAAACCGGAAGCTTGTGTCAGATTGGATCCTAATACACTCTTCGCAGCGATGAACCAGTCTTTGTTGGTGTATTTTACATGAGCTTCGTATGAAAGAGTTGTGATGCGTTCGTCTACCTTGTATTTATCTGTATTTACTATAGACTCCGTACGTGGTTTCAATGATAACAACTCAATGCCTACGCCGGCCAGCAAACCGCCATTCTTATAATCAGCTCCGACATAAAATTCGGGAATACAGCTTTGCTTCAGATACTTATGTGTTTTCCCTTCCGGTCCTTGTGAAGTATATTGTGATTGCCACACTGCGGCTCCGGTAAGTTGGACATTCTTGTTTGTATAGCGATAACGAATTTGTGGCGCACGGCTGAAGGGCTGAAACGGTGCTCCTACGGAGAGATTAAGAATCTGCGGAGACACATCTCCGAATAAGGGATGCCAGTTCTGTCCGAGTAATAAAGCTGATTTTCCCCAATCCAGATTCAAATAAGCATGACGAAGGCGAATGACCGAATAAGAAGTGCCTGTGCCGCGGAAGTCGACCTCTACTTTGGCAGAAGTCTTGGCCGTCCCCAGCTTCGGACCGGCAACGTCTACTCCGAGACGTGAATACAAGGTATAGAAATTGCTGTTAGGCGTTGAGTTCAAATCATTCCCATCCGGATCACGTACCTTATCTTTCGGATACATATAAAACAATCCGTCTACGGTCTCTTCATTAGCACGACTATTATAATAAAAGTCAGTACGGATTTGTCCGTAGAATTTGAACTTGAAATCCTGCATTTGTGCAAAACTGCCCGATACGATTATCAGGCAAAGAAATAAGAGAATGTACTTTTTCATAATGTGCATGTTTGTAAACGGGTGCAAAATTACGTAAAATTACTGGTTATTAGTTTATCGTTGATTAAAAAAGGCAAGTATTGCCTGATTGTATTTGTTGAGGCTTGTGCTTTTATGAATTGCTTTCAGTAATTTTCTGTCTGCTTGCGGCATTAAATATTCCCAGAAAGTTTTCATTTTGTTCAGAAGCTGTTCGTCTCCTCCTTCTAACTGTTCTGCATATTGATTGTATACGCATTTGTGCATAGATTGCAATTTTTCTCTCATTTCATCGAACTCGAGTGCACGGTTTTGTCTATACTCCAAAGCTAATGCCGGGTTGGCAAGTAATCCCCGTCCTATCATAATTCCGGCTAGTCCGGGAAACTGTTCCTGAATGCGGTGAATATCTTCTACACTATTGATATCTCCATTATAGATGAGCGGATGCTTGCAGGCATTCTGAAAAGCCTCAAACGCTTTAAGGTCAACTTCTCCTTTGTATTGCTGTTTTCCCAAGCGGGGATGCATAACCACTTGTCGTAGGGGGAGCTCATTGATAATCGGAGCCAGTTTCAGACATTCCTCCGGATCTTCCCAACCCAACCTCATTTTGATAGAAAAACTAATTTGCGGATATTCCGTAATCAGCCGGCTAAGTAACGCTTGCACTTCTTCGGGATAAGGAAGAATACCGGAACCATTGTGGCGTTTAGCCAGCATGGGAAAAGGGCACCCCATATTGATATCGACTTCCTTATATCCCTTTTCAATGAATAGGGATAAGATTTTTTCTGCTTTCTCAAAAGAGGGAGCTATCAGTTGTGGAATCAGATGGGGTACTTGATTATTCCCGGGTTCGATTCCTCGGACATCTCTATGGCGAAATCCGCCTTTTTCGAGTCGTACAAATGGGGTATAATAAGTATCTATACCTCCGAAGCAGGCAGCATGAGCATTACGGTAAATCACGTCGGTATAACCTTGTAATGGGGCAAAATGAATAGGAAGAGTCTTTTGCATTGTTTTTATTTTTGTGCAAACTTATATATAAATGTTGATTTATACGCTAGTTGAGTAAAGAAAAATGCTTTTTCGGAGGAGAAGAAAGGGAAGAGGGTGGAAAGATATGGTAAAAGTAAAAGAGAGGAACCTCGCGGTCCCTCTCTTTCTGATGTTAAATTGATTAAAGTCTGATTTTTATAAACGTTTTCTATGATTGAAGGTTAGAAAAATTGGGGGATATGCTTTTATTCTACAACGTTTATAGTCAGTTCACGTATTACTTGACCACCTTGATGGACGTAGTTTGCATTGTTGGCTACGAAGGTAGCGGTGTATGTTCCGGCCTCCTCGTAGGTATGTGAGTATATCTCTAATGTTTGCGAGATATTTTTGATGGCTACACCAGCGTCAGGATCGCAGGAACCATTGAGGAGGATTGGATTGGAAATAAGCCAAGTATCTCCTTTGGTATAATCTTTTTTACCTCCACTCGTTACGAAATCATTCGGTTGGCTAGTTCCCCAAAAATATGGGATATTACCGTCCACTGTGGTATATGCTATCTTGTCTGCATATTCTGCGCTTTTCATTTCTTCAAGTGTCAGATTTTTGTTTCCTAATGCTTCCTTCAGTTTGTTGAAATGTCCTCCGTCTTTTGCAAGATCATCTAAATTATAGGTTACATTCAATGCCGAGAATTCGAAGTTCTTTGCATTAATTGTGGTTGATTTCCCATTGTTGAATTCTAGATTAAGTTGTAATCCTTTAATATGTATAACAGGCATTGTAGCGCTGTTGTCAAGGGGATTCAGGCGGAAAGCAATGCTGATTTCCTTGCCCAAGTAAGAAGTCAAAGGGCAGGAATAGTCTTTAGTAACTTTGGTTGCTTTAGGAAGCTCATCTTGGCTGACAAGTTCTGTCCATTCGCAATTAGTAACTGCTTCTTTGTCTTTTTCCACATTGTTGCCACTAATTCCTTCGAATTGATCGGATATTAATATGTGAGTAGAACCTTCGATGGTTTTCGCACTACCATAGTCATATACTACGGAGAAGTTGATTTCACATTTTTCTACGTCTTCCGGTTGCATTTCAATTCTGTTCCGGTGTTTGTATTCGTGCCCTATCTCACCGCTGAAGAAACTGATAAAATCAGGGTCACCATCGAAG
>OHPK01000738.1_pt1 | contig 15286 bp, 10 predicted proteins | sample 1577661 | NCBI WGS metagenome assembly OHPK01 (sample SAMEA3879556, study PRJEB24766) | human gut metagenome | biome: human-associated habitat; feature: feces | place: USA | collected 1985/1987
GTGTCTGTAATTTCAACCAACCGGAATCCAGTAGGTTGGCATCCTTGTTCACGGCCATTTCGAGTCCGATTTCATTGTCTTTGGTAACGTCCACCAAACCTACCGCCCATGAATAGGCACCAACAGAAACGCCTTTCAGATTCAACTTGGTGGTATAAGTAGTCGGGGCTTCCTTCAGCCAAGTCGACAGGTCGGTTTGCTCGTCCACAAATATCTTTTTCACTTCATTATTATCATTCAGCAATGCAAAAGCCACTTTATATTTCTGATTCCAAGTTCTGATATTAGTAGGACAATATCCCCAACCCATATTGCGCCAGCGGTGAACAACAGTAACATCCTGACCACCATTTGCCGAAACAGGCAAAGAAACCATGTCCGGATAGAGACGGTAACCGCCTTCCGCTATAAAACGCTGTACATAAGAGAACGTTTTTTCAAACCATGATTCCGTTTCACCCAAACGGAAGTCCATCGTATTGACACATGCCAGCATGGAATCTTCAAACTCTCCCTTGCGGACATCTTCGGGATGACCTTCCCGATAACGATAAGCATCATCGAAATACCAATAACGGTGCGTGTCGGTCACCCATCCACCTTCCATAATGATAGGAAGCTTATATCTGTATTTCAAGGCAATATTTTTCTCCCAATCTTTATAATAGCCACTCATACCAAAAGCGTCGTGACGCAGGATGTATCCGTTATTGAGGGCTATGTTCAGCAACGGCTCCGCATCAGGCGGCACTGTTTCCTGCCAAGAATCCTGATAAGTATCGCCCAACATACGGTGATAGTTGATCACCAGAGGCACTTTCGTGAAATGACGTGCATACAACGCTGTAATCCACTCCATTCCATCGTTAGCATAAATCATAGCGTGCGACTCTCCCCATTTACCCAATCCGTAACCGTCAATAAAATCTACCTTATCGGGGTCATTGTATTGGCGGGCAAAAGCCTCGATAAACTCTCCATAGTGCTTTTGGAACACTTGGTCATCAGGATAAGGACACTTATTGTTTGCTGTATTATACCATTTACAGCCTTCATCGAATACGAACTCAGGAGTATTCTGTTTTTGGTCGCGCCCATCCACCAGTACACGCAAGGCGATACGTAATCCTCTATCATGTACACTTTTAATGATACGTGAGATATCGGAGCTAGGGTCATCCCAAGCATATTTTCCCTTTTGGGGCTCCAATGTCTTCCAATTCGTACGCAAGTAGCAGGAAGAAGCGTAATCGGAGACTTTTACGTATTTTGCCAGATCGGGTACATACATGTGGTCATAGCCTCTTTCTTCCCAAAATGTCTCGTTTTTCTCACGCGCCAGATACAGTACCCAGCCATTCAGAGGATTCCGAAGAACACGTGTCTTATTAGGGTTAATCCGCACCGTTACATTCTCGGCAGGCAAATCCCCATCACCGGTATTTCCCGTTTCACTTTCACTATCCGAGCAGGCAATTGCTACCATAGCCCCGAAGAGCAACACTCCCAAAGGCATCATTATTCGTTTCCAGTTCATTCTCATATAATTATTCTTTAAAAAGAAGGATATGCCGCCCTAAAAACAGGGCAGGCACACCCTCTTCAGTAAATGACTTTAATATTCGCTCATGTATATCCGCATATTTCTTAAGTCGACGATGGTGAGCAACGGTCTCATGTACCATGTGAACATAGCTTCACGATACTGTTCACGAGCTTCGCTTTCCGCATGGATAGGTGTCCAGGTGTTCAGTTTCAACTCTTGCTTGTATTTCCATCGGCTATCACTCTTGTCCAGCGCAAGTATATCGTCAGGAATTACAGGAACAAGACACCATGAGAAATGGGGACCACCGGGATAACCGCCTTCGAAATGCGGAACATCAAGAACAAACTTACCGTTTTCTTTCTTATCCGAACCGCCTCCCCAAGCGGAAGTCCATGAAATCTTGCCGACAAGCAGTTGCGGATCGACCAAACTCGGCTTGAAGCCGCCGCCCTTCAGATCATTCCCCCACTTGGTAATGTCGCCATATGCCCAAAGGTTGGTAACATCTACATCATGCCATCCATTAAGTTTATCCTTAAAATGCGCCTTATATGGTTCCAGCTTCTTATCCGGTGAGTAAATTTTCAGTTTCCGGGTTTCCGTGTTCAATATTACACGATATTCTCCGTCTTTAGGCAAATTCAGCATCGCAGGCTCATCTCCCAATACAACATCTACCTCTTCACCGTCTACCCAGTTGTTAACGCCTTCTGCCAGTTGGATATAAGATTCACCCTGTTCTGTTTCCAAAGCAATCCCCATCTCACCCTGCACTAAATCTTGTACAAACGCATATTGGAACTCATTCTCCATGGTTTTGCTCATTACCAGCTTATCATTGTCGGTAGAAGTTCCGGAAAGAACAATGCGATTGGCTTCCCATACCAATGGACGGTAAGGACGCACATTTACAGTAACAGTACGCACTTCGGGCATAGCATAACGGGGACCACCCTCCCATTTTGCAATGACACGAAACTGCACGGGCACCACTTTGGAGTAGTTCTGTCCCCACTTATCCACCAGCAACATTTGCAGCTCTTCAGTGGTATAACTCTTATTAAATACTCCATAGTCCTCATCAACACGTACACAGCTTTCAAACTCGTGTCCTTCAATATCTATTTTAGTCACATAAGAGATAGCATAGTCTTCGGGCATCTCACGAGCCGGTGTCCACTCAAAACTCACCGCCACTTCATTCGGTCTGTCCCTATCTAATTCTATATCGGTAGCCGAAACAGTCAGTTCCATCTTCTCACCGGGGTTGGTGAGCCATGTCAAATCAGCTTCTTTATCATCTTTACATCCGCCAAGGATAAACAGTACTACCAATGGCAGATATGCATAAAATAGTTTGTTTCTCATATTTCTTATTGATTTTATAGTGTTAATCAATTCATCCAACCCGGCATCTGTTTCAAGTTCGGATTCTTGTCTATCTCATCCTGAGGTATCGGCCACCAATAACTTTTGAACTTACGAGTTTGATAACGCACACGTTTATAAAACTCATCTCTATTCCCCTTTTCAGCCAGCATGTTCATACCATAGAAGTTACCATTCAGCACATTCTCCGCCTCTTTCCAGCGACGCAGGTCGAACCAGCGCAAACCACCTTCGCAGTTCATCTCAACTCTTCTCTCACGACGAATCAGTTTACGCATCTCTTCCGGGTCGGTAGGAATTCCGAGCTTTTTTTCTCCTGCTGCATATTGCGGAATGCCGGCTCTTTCACGAATTTTATCAATGTATTTCACAATATCTGTCTTGTCGGCATCATAAGTACCTTTAGCAATACTATACTCGAGTGCTGATTCTGCATAGCTCAGATAGGCTTCAGCAAGGCGATAAAGAATACCTTGACGCGACTTATAGCTACCGGTATTCGTTGAATGAACGAAAGTAGGATCAACATGCTTCCGAATCAGGTAACCGGCTGACGGGTTATCGTGCGACGGCTGCCCATCTTCACCATTAAAAAAGAAGTTGGTCGCTTTCCCTTTCCCCCAATGGTACTGTTCGTTGTAGACCACCGAAATATAGAAACGAGGTTCACGATTACAATACATATTGAACGTATTCTTTGGAGCAACGACATGACGGTCTCCACTAGCTTTGGAACCGGCTACGGCATAATGCCAATTAGTAGCACGCACATCATCTTCTGTAGAATAACCTGTTTCACTATATCCGGACTCCAAATCAACAATGGCTGTTTGTGTTTCACCACTATTGTTGTATCCTAAGATAGGCATTTTACCGTCTTTCATAAAGAAATCGTCCACCAGCAACTGAGTAACACCTAGCGAACCAGACCCACCAGCACCACGAGGAAGAGCTTGGTCGTCAAACCAACCTGCATTATCCTTAGTACGCGGGAAAATAATTTCCGTATTGCCTTCCTTATAACGAAGCATCATCATGTTCTGATAAGAAAGGAACGGATCAATAGTTACTCCATCAGACAAATATTCCTTATATAAAGCGTGTCCCGCTTTCTCGGCTTCTTCAATCAGCAGTTTATTGGCGTCTTTTGCCCGTTTCCAATGATTTTCATTGAAAGTGGAATTAAAGATTTTCACTCCATCTACATTAGTCATAGCCTGCATTTCAGGATCCATATCTTTCCCAGGACTAGGATTCACCAAATCACTGGCAGCAAACGTCAGCAAACGGGCACGCATAGCAAGACAAATCAGTGAAGTGATACGACCGTATTTATTGGCTTCGTCATAAGAAGCGGGTAACTGTCGGGAAGCTTCCAACAACTCGTTAGCCGCCCAGTCTACAACAACATCAAAAGGTTCTTGTTTCAGTAATAAAGATTCCCCCGATAGTTCTACAGCCGCTTCCCGAATAATAGGAACTGCTCCGTACGTCATCGCCATCATAGCGTGGTAGTAAGCAATGAAAAAACGACACTCCGCTTTCATATAATTAATCTCCTTTTCAGATACATCGGACAAAGGATGCGCATATTTAATCAAAGTGTATGCTTGACGAATTGCCTTTGGATACTTATCCCAATAAGTCACTACTCCCGGACTGATAGGCGTCCAGTTTCCATTCTGATACTGAATCGCCTTAAATCCCTGTGACTCCCACCCTACAGAAGGTGCAAGTTCGTCACCAATGGCGTCCGGACCGTCATAAATATAAAACTCCGGCATTACAGAATAGAGATAGGAAAGCCAACGTTCCAGATTGCCCCTGTTGGAAAATACATTCTCCAATGTCAGCTGGTCATCCGGCATTTTGTCCAGATAATCAGAGCATGAAGTTAAAGGCAATACACCCAAAACGCCCAATAATATATATGTAATAATTCTGTTTTTCATATCATATTTATTTTAGAAAGTAATGTCAAAACCTACTGATACTGATTTCATAGCCGGATATTTAGCACCGTCACCGGTTGCCAGCTCCGGATCCCACAGATTGAACTTGGAGAAGGTTAGCAGGTTCGTTCCACGCACGAAAACACGGGCATTGGAAATCACAAACCCCTGCAACCATTTCTTCGGACAGGAGTATCCTAATTCTAAATTTTTCAGACGCAGGAAACTCATATTGCGCAACCACCAGGTAGACTTCTGGCTATTATTGGCATTCGGTCCGTAATCGGCACGCGGATAGAATACATCCTGGCTTTGGTTATCCACCGTCCAACGGTCTTGATAGTTATCAAAGATATTATACATGGAGCCTTTATTGGATGCCGGCATAATATTTGAAGAAAGGATACGCCAAGTACGTCCAATACCCTGAAACATTGCTCCAAAGTCAAGCTCTTTCCAGCGTAAATTCACTCCGAATCCGTAAACTATCTCCGGATTCTCGGTACCTCCGATAGCCATTTGGTCATAAGTATCGATAAATCCGTTCTTGTCCAGATCCACATACTTGATATCACCCGGGCGAACTTTTGCTGTAAAAGTTTGTTTCGGAACACCATCTTTCAAAACTCCGTTCTCCACATCTTTAAAATCATCTTCTGTAAACAAACGGTCGTGGACATAGCCGAAAATCTGCCCTACCGGATGACCGGTTTCAGCACGAGTTGTTCCAATGGTTCCCAAAGGTTCATCTTTGTCGATGATTTCATTATGGGCATAAGTGAAGCTACCCATCAGACCGATAAAGAAATCTTTGCCGATTTGCTTGTTGACATTCAACGTTACTTCCGCTCCCTGATTCTTCACTTTACCACGGTTGCCCCATGGGTTCCTATAGAAACCGGAGGTAGCAGGAATAGAGTTCAACTCTACAAGGATGTTGTTACGGCGTTCGTCGAAAAAATCTACCTGAAGGTCTACCATACCATTGAACAGACCCAGTTCCAAGCCAACGTTGGCTTTGTTTACAATTTCCCAAGTCAAGTCAGGAATACCGAAGTCGCCCTCTACCATGTTATTACGTCCATAATCTCCGTCCAACCCCCAACGGTATAAGTCAGGCACATCATTCCATTGATCAAGGATAGTGGATATATAGGCGAAACGACGTCCTTTCAGATTAGCATTACCTACCTGTCCGTAGGAAGCACGCAACTTCAATTTAGAAATCGTGTTGCGAAAAGGCTGCATGAAAGGTTCTTCCGAAACAATCCAGCCAACAGCAGCCGACGGAAAGAAACCATAGCGTTTTCCTTTGGCGAAGTTTTCAGTACCGTTGTACCCAAAATTGAATTCGGCTACATACTTTCCACTGTAGGTATATGAAGCACGTCCGACCAATCCCTGATTACGGTAAGGCAGCGATTCCCCCTTATCGTAATGGCGACGGTTGAAGAGTAGCATGGCAGATACGGCATGTTTGTCAGCAAAGGTACGGTCATAATTCAGGCTGGCTTCCATATAGATACTCTTGTCACCATATTCTGCCGATTTGGAAGTACCCAAGAAGTTACCACCTTGTTGTTTTTGGGCCAGAATCAATTCGCCCTCTTCGTTTCTGCCGCTAGCGGCATTCCAATATTCTATTTTCTTGGAACGAGTCACTTTGCCGGTAGAATAACGGTCAAATGAGAAAGTTCCTTTTATTTTCAAACCGGGAGTCAAAAATTTCAGGTCTTGCTCCAGAGAAAACAGCGTCTCAATCTTACTGGCAGTGGAACGGGCGAAACCGCTCTGAGTAGCCATTGCCCAAGGATTACCCTCTTCCTGCCAAGCAGGAATCTCACCGGATGAATAGCGGATGGGAAACATGAAGGGAGTGAAACGGAACGCACGGCTGAAAATTTGGTCCGTACTTTCAGGTGAAGAGTTACGATCCTGAAGATATCCCCCGATATTAAAACGAACTTGAGTGGTGGGAGAGAGTTTCAAGTCAACATTGGAACGTACATTGTAACGTTGCAATTTGATAGTAGGATCCCAATCCAGGCTCTTGTCGCGTGTAAGAATGCCACGTTCGTTGTAAACCGCAGCCACAAACGAATAACGCAAATTTTCCGAACCACCGGATACATCTACTGTAATACGTTGGTTGGCAGCATGGTCTCTAGAAATAGCATCAATCCAGTTTACATCAGGATACAAATCGGGGTCATATCCCGCACGTGTTTTGGCAATCCGGTCGGCATACATCGGAGACTGTCCGGTATCATCCAATACATCATCCAGCAACTGCATATAATCGGCAGCCCCGATATAGCTGGGAAGTTTTATCGGTTGCGTGAACGCAAATTCCGATTTCACCACTACCCGAGGCTTACCCACATGTCCGCGCTTGGTATTAATCAAAATCACACCATTCGCACCACGTACACCATACACTGCACTGGCAGCCGCATCTTTCAATACGGAGAACGACTCGATTTCTTCTACATCAATATTATTCAGGCTACGTTCAATACCATCTACCAGCACCAATGGGTCTTTACCCACATCCTGAAAGGTACTGATACCACGGATCCAAAACGAAGAGTTATCGTATCCCGGTTCTCCGGAACGCTGCACACCAATCACACCTGTCACTGTGCCAGCCAAATTGTTACTCAATGAACGGGAAGTAGAAACATTCAATTTTGCCGGTTCAACAGTTGTGATAGAACCCACTACAGACTCTTTCTTTTGTGCGCCATAAGCCACAACAACAACTTCATCTAACTGACCAACATCTTCTACCATTATCACATTCAGTACTCTACGATTATTGACCTTTTCATCTTTCGGGACAAAGCCGATATAGCGGAAGGAAAGTTCAGCATATTTATCCGGCACAGCAATGCTATATGCACCATTCATATCTGTTATCGCATTCACCGTAGAGTCTTTTTTCATAAAGATTGAAACACCAATCAAAGGTTCACCCTTCTCATCGGTAACGTTACCCACAATCTTAAAACCTCGAACTTGCTTTATCGCAGGAGCCTGTTCCGGCACTGAAATCGTAATCTGTCTTCCCGACATTTTATAATTCAACCCCGTTTTTGAGAACAGCTCATTTAATACAGCATCTATTTTCTTATTGGAAACTGAAATGGAGACTTTGTTATTCAGATTCTTTTTCACATTCTCTGAATAAATAAATATGTACTTACTATGTTTCTCGATATAATCTAAGATATCTTTAACTGTAGCATTCTCATACTGTACTGAGAATAGATCTTCTTCGGAATTCCAACTAATAGAATTAGCACCGAATGAAGAAAATGGAATCATAAAAAAGACGTTTATAATGCAAAAAAGCTTAAGTCTTTTCTTTAAGTGTAAAAAAATACTTTTCTTTACCATAAAAATTTCTTTTTAGGTTAACAATTTTGGATTTATTGATTTAACGAAGGAATTAATATCGGGTAAATACGCCAATATTTATCCGATTTTTTTGTGTATCATGAATAGTATTATCTGTTTCTCATGGCTATATTGGTTTTATAAGATTAATTAAATTGTCATTATTTACTCAAGTATATACTAGTATCACTTTTTTCTACTTCAATAGGGATTGTCTGCCGGATACATTCAATCACCTCATCAATATCATCTTTCAAATCCAGTTTTCCATAAACCTTTTCTTTACCTACCATCGGATCGCATTGAATAGGAATGCCATAATAAATACTCAACTTCTGAATAATATGAGATAAATCATTACCATTTAACAACATGACACCATCCACCCAGCTAATATATTCGGCTACGTCCACTTGCTTCTGATAGGCAATTGCGCCATTGGCTATATTCAGCAAATCACTAGGTACCAGTTGCGCTTTTCTCTCATTCCTATCGGTCACCTCAACAGAACCTTCCACCAATACAATATTAGTTGCCCCCCCCTTGTAGTTTGAAATATTAAACTTCGTACCTAATACCCGTAATTTGAAATCTTCAGATTCTACAATGAAAGGGTGTTGCTTATCATGAGCAACTTCCAGAAACACCTCTCCCTGGGCATATATTTTACGAATATCCCCATTAAAACGACAAGGATAAATCACTTTTGATTGAGAGTTGACAACCAATCGGGTTCCGTCAGACAGTTCAACCCGCACTCTTTTCCCTGCGGGAACAAGTAACTGGTTATATTCCGGTTCGCCCTTTACTTTCTTCTCCTCTTTTTCTCTTATTACTTTAGAATTAACAGCAACCTTTCCTTCTTTTGAATAGGTAACAAAAGCATCCTCATCCAAATTGAGCTGTTCTTTAGCAGTGATAAGAGTCACTTCTTCAACAGACTGGCTGTCCATCTGTTCGGCAATAGCCTGAAAATCTAAATTAGTGTTTTCACAATGAGTTAAGAAGTGGATGGTTGAAATACAAATTAAAATAGAAGCTGCGACAGAAGCAGAAGCTACTAAGAAATAATTTCTTCGACGCCTCATTACATCTCTCCGGATCTTTTGTTTGGTTCGCTCTATTATAGAAGAAGCATCAATCTTTTCATGCCCGCATTTTTCCCAAAAGAATTTCAGTTTCCCGCCTTCAGGTATAGTAGTAAAATCATCCTCAAGCTTTTCTTGAGAATTCAGTTTACCAAATAAATCAGCAAGGCAATGGTATCCTTTTAAGTCCATAATCTTCTTTAATGTTGTTTTATAAATAAAGACGCAACATTAAAAAAAATCTCCTAGTTAAAAATGAACTTTTTTTATTTTTCTCGAAAAGTAAAAATAGCAAGAAGCTCTTTTAAACAATTAAGCCATTAAAATACAGACAATTAACAGTATACCTTCTATCATTTCTTACGCAAAACCAGATTCAGATTTTTAGCAATTTCTTCTAAAGCAAAAGCAATATGATTATTGATAGTCTTCACAGATATATTTAATATGTCTGCAATCTCTTTATAAGGTAACCCTTCTATCTTCGCCAAGAAAAAGACATGTTTACATTTAGGTGGTAGCTGTTGGATAGCATTGTTTATTTTCTCCATCTCCTCTTTACTAATCATCGCCTCGTCAGGTGACTGGATAGGAGCAAATATAAAATCCCCTATACCGTCAAGCGATAATTCAGTTTTTCCCGTTTCCTTCCTCAAATAAGAAATAGCTTTCCGATAAGTAATCGTCTGTATCCAGGCATTCATATTTTCTATACCACCCAAGGTTTTTCTGTTTTTCCAAACCTCATAGAAAACATCACTTACAACCTCTTCAGCCGGTTCCTTTTGACCAATCAAAGCAAAAACATAATGATATAGACGTGAAGAATAACGTTCCATAAAACGGCAAAAAGCCGCTTCATCACTGTTTATAATTCTGTCTATGTCATTACTTTCAGGTTTCACGGAAGTGTTTTACAGATTATTTCTAATTAACAAAATTGTGCCAAATATAGTAGTATATTAGCAATTATAAAAATAAAAAACCACAAAAACGAATTAAAAGTTATCAATTACGAAAGATTAAAAAGTAACTTGGTAGGACGTGCCATCAGAGACAGATTCTTTTACGCCTCACGCAATAAGTTTTCAAACATGGGGTTCACTCTTCACCTTTTCTTCGAAATCCTTTATTCACCCGCTATCGCTGATGAATAAAGGATTTCGAAGAAAAGGTGAAGAGTGAAGGGTATGTTCTCAACATTTCCTGTATGGTCACTTAAAGTGATGCTTTTAGCAATCAGAAAGCATCGGGACTTTTGAAAGACCCAAATATTGATTTATAAAAGCCTCTTACTTAAATAACGTACAGGATACCACACAGAAAGGAATCCGACTGCCAAAACGGTGATAAAAATAAGTACCACATCCCAAGCATGAACGCTGACAGGATAGGCGTCTACAACAAAAGTACCACCACCGCCTCCCAATGAAATTATACCAAATCTCTGTTGGATAAAACATAGGATTAAGCCCAGGGCAATACCGGAGATAGCGCCAAAAAGAGAAATGAGACGTCCTTCAAAGAGGAATATTCGGGAGATGAGTTTATCACTAGCTCCAAGACTCCGCAAAGTTACTACATCATCCTTCTTATCCAAGATCAACATAGAAAGGGAGCCTATCACATTAAAACAGGCTATCATTAAAATAAAAGTGAGGAACAAATAAGAGATTAGCTTCTCTATCTCCATAATACGGAAAACATCTGCCTGCTGCTGATAACGATTCTGAACAACAAAATCATCACCTAGTATGTTTTCTATTTTAGATTGTACCGATGAAGTATTTACATTAGATTTCAATTTCAATTCCATCGCAGAGACTTCTGTTGTATAATCCAGAAGCTGACGAAGAAAATCAAGAGAAGTCAGAATATATTTTCCATCATATTCTTGCTGATTCACCACAAATACGACACCCGGAGAATATAGATAATCACGATTAAAAGAAGCGCCGGGATTTGCCATGTTCACTTTGGCATTTCGCTTGGGAAGATATACCTGAAGAGGATCGACAAACTCCAAACCAGTTCCCAAGGTCGCAACCAATTCCACTCCCATGACGCCATAATTCACGATCGAATCATGAAGAACGAATTCTCCCGCGCCATAAAGTATGCTGTCTATGGCCGTCAGTTCTTCAAAATTATCCTCCACCCCTTTTAGTACAACCATAGCCTGACGGTCCTTGTATTGCACCATTGCATTCTCTTCGAGCGTCTCTGTAAACACCTCCACTTCAGGAAGCGCACAAACGGCACGAATCCGTTCATCTTGTGCATCAAAGACTTTTCCTTCACGGACCGTAATTTTCAACTGCGGATCAAAAGCCGTAAAAAAGCTGGCCACCATATCCTGAAAACCATTAAAAACGGAAAGAGTGCAAACCAAAGCAAGTGTAGCAAGGGCTACCCCACATACGGAAATACCGGATATGATATTAATAGCGTTATGCTTTTTTTTTGAGAAAAGATAACGCCTGGCTATATAAAAAGGAAAGTTCACCTCTGCAATGAATTATTTCACTTCAGCAATGAATCTATTTTCTCAATATAATCCAATGAATCATCCACAAAGAATTTCAGCTCGGGAATGATGCGCAACTGGTGACGCACACGAGTTCCAAGTTCATAGCGAATGGATTTCATATTGTTATTGATATTCTTCACCATCTCTTCCGCTTTCTCCGAAGGAAAAACACTGAGGTAAACACGGGCAATACTCATATCAGGACTGATACGAACTGCACTAACAGAGACCAATGTGCCCGGCATGGACTTTGTTTGAAGCAGGAATATCTCACTTAGCTCTTTCTGCAACAGGCGAGATATCTTATTCTGTCTGGTTGTTTCCATAAAGTTATTTACTGTTTTACGATTTACTACTTACTATTTTCTTCCTTATGATCGTTAATCCGTCACGCAAAGGAAGTATTACTTTTTCCACTCGCACATCTTGTGCTACCAAATCATTAAAGGCTTTAATACCAATTGTTTGAGCGTCCGTATTGCGAGGCTGTTCAAGCACATGCCCGTCCCACAAAGTATTATCAGCAATGATATATCCGCCTTCGGAAAGATACGCCAATGTCATCTCGTAGTATTCAATATACTTACGTTTATCACCATCAATAAAAGCCATATCAAAGGTAACACCTAAACACGGAACAAGTTCTAAAGCATCACCTATATAAAAACGAATTTTATCGGCAAATGGTGATTTTTCCAACCATGGACGGGTAAAATCCTCTTGTTCATCATTGATCTCAAACGTATGCAACATTCCACCTTCGGCCAGACCTTCTGCCAGACAAAGGGCAGAATAGCCACTATACGTTCCTATTTCCAATATCTGACGGGGCCGAATCATTTCTACAAACATTTTCAGCATCCGTCCCTGCAAATGCCCGGAAGCCATACGAGGACGGAGCAGTTTTACATGTGTGTCCCGGTAGAGCGACTTTAAATAATCGCTCTCGGGATCAATATGCTGCAAAATATATTCGTCTATCGATTCGGTTTCCTGCATAAAACTTACCTCTTTAAAAATTAAAGATAACGGTTGTTGTTAGGTAATACAGTCTCCTCTGCATGCTTCAAAGCATCTTCCACTACATTAATTTCGAGGAATGATGTTTTCGTTCCCGCCTTACCACTACTCAAATAACCAACCATATCAGAAGGCTGTAAACGACCTTCTTTCAACAAACGGCGCAATGCTGCAAAGTAATACTCCTGTCCGTTAGCTAATTCCGGCATATAGATAGCTTCCACACCATAAGACAAAGCCAAATGACGCATCGTCTTTTCTTTATAACAGATAGCCAACACCGGATACTTTCCACGGAAAGCTGCCAGATTGCGGGCAGTACGTCCGCTATAGCTATCAGTAATAATGGCACGTATTTTTAGTTTAGAGGTAGCCTTCACTGCCTGTTTAGCAAGGAATGCCGTAACATCATTACTATTCTCATCCAATGGAATACGGATATCATTTTCCTCCAATTTATCTTTTTCAGCCTGGGCAGCAATCTTAGTCATTGTTCTCACTGCCTCTACCGGATACTTACCATAAGCAGTTTCCCCACTCAACATCAATGCATCTGTACGATAGTAGATTGCATTAGCAATATCAGTCACTTCCGCACGAGTCGGACGAGGGTTATTTATCATCGTATGGAGCATCTGAGTAGCCACGATTACCGGCTTCTTTGCCAAGCAATACCCTTAGGTGTTCTTGGCTGTCGGGCGCTGCCCCTTTCCGTAAAGGTTGTTTCAGTAAGGCGGCAAGAGAGGCATAAACGTCAATTTGTGAAAAAAGGGCCTGTTGTTTGCTTGGTTTGATACCCGCAGGCCAACGGATAATAAATGGAATACGCGTGCCGGCTTCATAGGCACTATATTTGCCTCCTCTGTAGATACCCATCGGGGTATGTCCGTTGAGACGTTCAAAGGCTTGGTCCTGGTAGCCGTCGTCGATGACGGGGCCATTGTCGCTGCATAATACGAAGATTGTATTGTCGGCAATATTCAGGCTGTCGAGGGTATGCATAATTTCTCCGACAGTCCAATCCAGTTGCAGAATAACGTCACCGCGCGGACCTAAGCCGCTCTTTCCGGCAAAACGCGGATGAGGAACGCGGGGAACGTGCACATCCTGCGTGCCCATATACAGGAAGAACGGTTCGTTTTTATGTGAAACGATGAAATCTTTTGCTTTACCGGTAATGACATCCGCAATATCCTCATCCACCCAAAGAGCGGATTTTCCACCGGTCATCCAGCCAATGCGGGGGATACCGTTGACAATGGTGTTATTATGTCCCTGACTGGGTTTCAGTTTTACAAGTTCCGGATTCTCCAATCCGGTAGGCCAGTCACCCACTTTGTGGTTATAGTTGACGGTAATGGGATCGTTAGGATCCAAACCTACTACATGTCCGTTCTCAACGAATACACAAGGTACACGGTCAACTGTGGCGGGAATGATGTATTCGTAATCAAATCCTATATCTTGAGTATTAGGCTTTATCAGATGATTGAAGTCCGTACCACCTTTGGGACCGAGTCCTAGATGCCATTTTCCTACGGCGCCGGTAGCATAGCCTTCTGCCTTGAACATATCAGCCATGGTGACACAGGCTGTGTCGATAATCAGCTCAGAGTTACCCGGAGCGATTCCCGTGTTTTCCTGCCTCCAAGGATACATACCTGTCAACAGACCGAAGCGGGAAGGAGTACTGGTAGAGGAAGTAGCATAGGCATTGGTAAACTGTACACCTTGTCCGGCAAGACGGTCGATATTAGGAGTACTTATCTTGGTAGCGCCATAGCAACTCAAATCGCCGATACCCAAATCGTCGGCAATTAAGTATATCACATTAGGTTTCTGACGGGTGTTGTCAGTGGTTTCCTTTTTCGATGGATTTCCACATCCAGCTATCAGGGCTGCGCCCGGGAGGAGAGACCATAAAGGTGAAAAATGTTTCATAGCTCTTTGACTTTAGATTGTTATTTCTGAGGTCAAAGGTAATGGCTTTCGGGAAATTCTGTGTATAGTAGAGTACAAGTGAAGGGGAAAAACGTACAAAACACGTATCGAGTGTATGTTTGGTACTTTGCCGGCCTCTTGCCTGTTAAGTGGCAAGAGGCGGTTCTTCTTCGTTCTTTTCATCGGAGTCCATATTTTCTCCTTTACGGTATGCCAGCGGACTGATCTGGTATACGTCCTTGAAACACTTTGAGAAGTAGCGTGAAGAACTGAAACCTATTTTGTCCGATATCTCGGTAATGTTTAGTTCCGGGTTGTTCCGCAACATCAAGGCGCCTTTTTTCAGGCGGATGGTCAGGATGAAGTCATTCGGTGTTTGCCCGGTGATGGCTTTCAGCTTAGTGAACAGGTTGGTACG
>OHPK01000741.1_pt1 | contig 15250 bp, 9 predicted proteins | sample 1577661 | NCBI WGS metagenome assembly OHPK01 (sample SAMEA3879556, study PRJEB24766) | human gut metagenome | biome: human-associated habitat; feature: feces | place: USA | collected 1985/1987
ATGTTCGGTAGCATTGAAAATACCCCCATCAGCTCCATCACCATGGGAGTAGCCACCATCCTCTCGGCAAAGAAAATATATCTACTGGCATGGGGTGAGGAGAAAGCACAAAAGGTGAAAGAATGCGTTGAAGGTCCGGTAACAGATACTATCCCTGCATCTTATCTGCAGACTCACAACAATGCACATGTAGCTATCGACTTGTCTGCCGCCGCCAATTTGACGCGTATCCAACGCCCCTGGCTGGTAACCTCCTGCGAATGGAACGACAAGCTCATCCGCAGTGCCATCGTCTGGTTGTGCCAACTCACCGGAAAACCCATTCTGAAACTGACCAACAAGGACTACAACGAAAACGGTCTGAGCGAACTGCTGGCATTGTTCGGCTCAGCCTATAACGTGAACATCAAGATATTCAATGACCTGCAACATACCATCACCGGATGGCCGGGCGGCAAGCCGAATGCTGACGACACCTATCGTCCTGAGCGTGCAAAGCCCTATCCAAAACGTGTGGTCGTATTTTCTCCGCATCCCGATGATGACGTTATCTCCATGGGAGGCACCATCCGTCGTCTGGTAGAGCAGAAACATGACGTGCATGTGGCTTACGAAACTTCCGGTAACATTGCCGTAGGCGATGAAGAAGTTATCCGCTTCCTGCACTTCATCAACGGGTTCAACCAAATCTTCAACAACAGCGAAGACCAGGTCATCAATGACAAATATACTGAAATCCGTAAATACTTGAAGGAGAAGAAAGACGGTGACATGGATACACGCGACATCTTGACCATCAAGGGACTGATTCGCCGTGGCGAGGCACGCACTGCATGTACATACAATAATATCCCTCTGGATCACTGTCATTTCCTTGACCTGCCATTCTACGAAACGGGCAAGATACAGAAGAATCCTATCAGCGAAGCAGACGTGGAAATTGTACGCAACCTATTGCGTGAAGTGAAACCCCATCAGATTTTCGTTGCCGGCGACCTGGCCGACCCGCACGGCACACACCGTGTTTGTACGGACGCCGTATTTGCCGCCATTGACTTGGAAAAAGAAGAAGGTGCCAAATGGTTGAAGGAATGCCGCATCTGGATGTACCGCGGTGCATGGGCCGAATGGGAAATCGAAAACATCGAGATGGCTGTGCCCATCAGCCCGGAAGAACTGCGTGCCAAGCGTAACTCTATCCTGAAGCATCAATCGCAGATGGAAAGCGCACCGTTCCTGGGCAATGACGAACGTCTGTTCTGGCAACGCAGCGAGGACCGTAACCGCGGAACAGCTGCCTTGTATGACAGCCTCGGACTTGCTTCCTATGAGGCGATGGAAGCCTTTGTGGAATACATTCCGCTATAAACGGATAAAATATTAACAATAGGATGAGATGTATTGCTCCGGCAATGCATCTCATTTTTTCATGTCTCAGCCTTCTTATATTCCCAAGGAATATTTGCAGATATAAAAACAATCAAATAATTTTGTTACTTATTTATCGAAACGACAAAACTTAAAAACAAACACCATTATGAAAAAGTATGCTATCAACATCCTTGTCATTTTATTCCTACTCACGCCATTTACATTGTTTGCAAATGGATGCCATGCCAATAACGACACCATCAAAGTATTGGCAATAGGCAACAGCTTTTCACAAGATGCAGTAGAGCAATATTTGCACGAACTGGGAGAAGCTGAAGGTATCACCATGATTATCGGCAATATGTTTATCGGAGGATGTTCACTGGAACGGCACGTGCAAAACATACGCAACAACGCTCCGGCCTATGCCTATCGCAAAGTAGAGAAAGACGGGGAAAAAACAGAAACCCGGTCAATGACTATTGAGAAAGCACTGGCCGATGAGAAATGGGACTATATCAGTGTTCAGCAGGCCAGCCCTTTGTCTGGTATCTATGACAGCTACAAAGCTTCCCTACCTGAATTGGTTAACTATATCAGGGAACGAATTGGAAAGGAAACCGTATTAATGGTGCACCAGACATGGGCTTATGCTACCAATGCCAACCACACCGGATTCAAAAACTATGACCAGAACCAAATGAAAATGTACACCAGCATTGTGGATGCAGTAAAGAAAGCCGCCAACCTGGTGGGTATCAAGAAAATTATCCCTTCGGGAACCGCCATACAAAATGCACGTACCTCCTTTATCGGCGACCATATGAATAGGGACGGATACCACCTTGACTTAACCATAGGCAGATATACAGCTGCCTGCACATGGTTTGAGGCATTGACCCATCAGAATGTAACAGAAAACCCATATTCTCCCGAAGGAATGGACCCAATCCATAAGAAAGCAGCTCAAATGGCTGCGCACAACGCCATCCTCTATCCGGACAAAGTTACGGAACTGACAGAACTGAAAAAGATTGCCGATTAATGCTTTTTAATTCTTAAGACTTACTTATATGTCTGCAAAATAATAAAAAGAAAGTAACCCGCTCATCAGTGAAGCTTTCTTTTATGTACTTTTGCACGCACCACCGTCTGGTAAAAGCAGATATTGGCAACTTCAATATTTCATCAGTATGAAAAAACTTATCCTAACCGGCATATGGCTCTTGTGTGGATTCCTCCTTCCGGCACAAGAACTAGAGCAGAATGTGGAAGAACGCCTCCAGACATTCTTTAGGGAATACACCACCCATACGGCCAACATCGGTACCTGCAAGCTGGATAGTTTCCGCATTGACTTCCGGAAGAAGAAATTGCTTGTCTATACAAACGAGCGCTTTGCCTACCAGCCTCTACGGCCTGAAACCGTTGATGCCATTTACCGCCATCTGGGACAAATCCTGCCAGGACCGGTGAACTATTTCGACCTCACCGTCTTTGCTGACGGGAAGAGCATCGAAGAGCTTATCCCCAACCTCTACCGGAAAGGGAAGAAAGACAAGGCACGTCTGTTCAGCCACCTGGAATACAAAGGTACCCCCTGGGTAACCCGTACCTCGCGCCCCTACGACATCACCCGCGGACTGGAAGGACGCCACATCGCCCTTTGGCAAAGCCACGGGAAATATTATATCAATGACAAGGACAAATGGGGATGGCAACGCCCGAGGCTGTTCTGCACTACAGAAGACCAGTTCACCCAATCCTTCATCCTGCCCTACCTCCTGCCCATGCTAGAGAATGCAGGAGCCAATGTATTCACTCCCCGCGAAAGGGACACGCAGAAGCAGGAAGTCATCGTAGACAATGACGGTAGCCTGAGCGGACATGGAGGACAAGGTTCCCTTTATCTGGACGTGAAAAGCCGGAAAGCACGTTGGGAACAGACCTCCCGACCCGGATTTGCCCAACGGAAACGAGTCTATCAAGACAATGAAAACCCTTTCCTCTCCGGCACGGCACGCTTTGCCAAAACTGAAAAGAAGAAAGACAAGGCTTTTGCCGAATGGGTACCCGATATTCCGGAAACGGGAGAATATGCTGTATACGTATCTTACCAAACACTGCCGGGCAGCGTAAGCGATGCCAAATATCTTGTATTTCACAATGGAGGCGTCACGGAGTTCAAGGTGAACCAGCAAATAGGAAGCGGCACATGGGTGTACCTCGGCACATTCACTTTTGACAAAGGCCGGAACGACTACGGCATGGTGGTATTGAGCAACGAAAGCAAAGAGAAAGGCGTGGTCTGTGCCGATGCCGTCCGCTTTGGAGGGGGCATGGGCAACATTGCCCGCGGGGGACAAACCAGCGGCTTGCCCAGATACCTGGAAGGCGCACGCTACTTTGCCCAATGGGCAGGCATGCCCTATCCCGTCTATGGAGGCTATGAGGGAAAGAATGATATGAACGACGATATCAACGTACGTTCCCGTACAGTGAATTACCTTGCAGGAAAATCACTATTCAACCCAACGGAAGAAGGTTTGGGCATCCCCTTTGAAATGAGTATGGCCCTGCATAGCGATGCCGGTTTCAGTAAGGAAGATGAGATTATAGGCACTCTCGGCATTTATACCACCAACTTCAACAACGGTCGGCTGCATGCCGGTACAGACCGCCATGCCTCCCGTGACCTTTCGGACATTCTGCTAACGCAGTTGCAGCGTGATATCCGCTCTACCTTCAACGTAGACTGGACACGCCGCAGCCTATGGAACCGCAACTACAGTGAAACACGCCTGCCCGCCGTCCCTTCCACCATCGTAGAACTGTTGTCGCACCAGAACTTCGCAGATATGCGCTTGGGACATGACCCTAACTTCAAGTTCACCGTCGGGCGTGCGCTCTATAAAGCTATTCTGCAATACATATGCAGCCAGCACGGCAGAGACTACGTTGTCCAACCCCTTCCCGTCAGCCACTTTGCCATCCGCTTCGGTCAAAAGAAGAATACTTTAGAGCTTTCCTGGCAAGGAGAGGAAGACCCGTTGGAGCCGACTGCCAAGCCACGTGAATACATTGTATATACACGTATCGGTCGTAGAGGATTTGACAATGGCGTACGCGTCAGCTCCCCATCCCACACCGTAAAAATAGAACCGGGCATCGTCTATTCCTTTAAAGTAACCGCCGTAAACCGGGGTGGCGAAAGCTTCCCTTCGGAAATTCTTGCCGCCTACAAGGCAAAGCGTGAAAAAGGACAGATACTTATCGTCAACGGATTTGACCGCATCAGCGGGCCTGCCGTTATAGACACCCCCGATGCGGCAGGCTTCGACTTGTCACAAGATCCCGGCGTACCCTATCTCTATGACATCTCCCTCTGCGGCGCCCAGCAGAATTTCAGCCGAAAGGAAGCAGGACGACGTCTGGGAGAGAGCAGTGACGAATACGAAGGCATGAAAATCATCGGAAACACTTTCGATTACCCCTTCGTACATGGCAAAGCCATCCAGGCAGCCGGAAATTACAGCTTCGTCTCATGCAGCGACGAGGCTGTGGAAAAGGGCATCCTCTCATTGGAGGATTATCCGATAGTGGACTATATCCTCGGACTTGAGAAAGAAGACAATTCCAGCAATCCGGCACGCAATACCTACTACAAAACATTCTCCTCGCCCATGCAGCGCATACTGACTTCCTATTGCCAGTCGGGAGGTCATCTCCTGGTCAGCGGTGCCTACGTAGGCAGCGATATGGACAGCTCGCAGGGCAATAAAGAATTTATTCAGAATATCTTGAAGTACCGGCATGGCAACTCTCTGAAAACAGACGGGGACAAAATCGCTGTCCGGGGACTGGGGCATACCTTCACCCTTCCCCGCCTGCCGAATGAGCAAAGCTATCCGGTCACTTCCCCTGATTGCATCCTGCCCATGTCTCCCGCTTTTCCAGTCATGACCTATGCCATCGGCAACACACCCGCCGCCGTAGCCTATCAAGGCAGTGATTATCGCACTTTTGTCATGGGATTCCCTTTTGAAAGCATCCGGGAAGAAACATCCAGAAATGTAATTATGGCATCCATACTCCGCTTTCTCACCACAGATTACACAGATTAACACAGACAAAATAGCAATCCCTATAAATAATCTGTGAAAATCTGTGTAATCTGTAGTGAAAAAACTATCTTTGCTTCCATTAATCATTAAACATTAACCACTAAACATTAAACATCATGTACACTATACAAGCCAACCCCAGCGGAACCCGTAGTTTAGAAGTTTCTGAAGAGAATCTTGCCACCATCGAGAAATACGGCCTCTTCCGCCATCTCATCGACAGCAACGGTATTGTGGACGAAACCGTGCTCGACAAGTTGAAACTGAACATCCGCTCCCTCATCGCCGCGCAAGAGGAAGACAGCAAAGACCTGCTCGACCTCTGTATCGACGTTATCTATCACAACAACATGAAGGCCTTCGGACTACAACAGCTCATCAAGCTCTATCTGCAATGGCTTTCCCAACAAGACACCATAGAAGAAGAATAAATGAAAACCATCGACACCTGCGGACAACAGCATTACAGCCCTTTAATCCCTGCCATCAAGGCCATGTGCGAGGCCGGAAAAGGCGAGAAGCTGGAAATCATCATGGACGACGCTGCTGCCTTCAATGACATGAAAGAGTATCTTTCCGAGCAGCAGATAGGCTTCCGTGAGATTTACGACGGAGAACGGATGACATTACAGTTTTTAATGTGCAAATGAAAGAATATCGCCTTACAGACTGGCTTCCTACTACCAAGAAAGAAGTGGAACTACGTGGTTGGGACGAATTGGATGTAATACTTTTCAGCGGTGACGCCTACGTGGATCACCCTTCTTTTGGAGCCGCCGTCATAGGCCGCATCCTCGAAGCAGAAGGATTGCGCGTAGCCATCATCCCCCAACCCAACTGGCGCGACGACTTGCGCGACTTCAAAAAACTGGGACGTCCCCGTCTGTTCTTCGGCATCAGTCCCGGCTGTATGGATTCGATGGTCAACAAATATACTGCCAACAAACGCTTGCGCAGTGATGACGCCTATACCCCGGATGCACGTCCGGATATGCGTCCGGAGTACCCTTCCATTGTATATACCCAGATATTAAAGAAGCTATTCCCCGATGTCCCCGTCGTACTGGGCGGCATCGAGGCAAGCATGCGCCGCCTGACGCACTATGACTATTGGCAGGACCGTGTACGCCCCAGCATCCTCCTCGACAGCGGAGCCGACTCACTCATCTACGGTATGGGAGAGAAACCGGTGGTGGAACTTACGGAAAGGCTGAAACGCCAACAGACACAGATGGACGCCCCAAGCTTCAAAAAGCTCATCGCCGATATTCCCCAAATGGTTTACCTTGACAAGGAAGTAGTGGTACAAGAAGGGGATATCACCCTCTTTTCCCATGAAGAATGTCTGAAAGATAAAAAGAAAGAAGCTGCCAACTTCCGTCATATCGAGGAGGAAAGCAACAAATATACAGCATCCCGCATCTTGCAAAAGAGCGGCAAGCTGACGGTAGTAGTCAATCCTCCCTATCCCCCTTTGACGGAAGCTGAACTCGACCGTTCTTTCGACTTGCCATACACGCGCCTGCCCCATCCCAAATACAAGGGAAAACGTATTCCGGCATACGACATGATAAAGTTCTCCGTCAACCTGCATCGCGGATGTTTCGGAGGATGTGCCTTCTGCACCATCTCCGCACACCAGGGCAAATTCATCGTAAGCCGCAGCAAGGAGAGCATTCTGAAAGAGGTGAAAGCCATCACGGAGCTGCCAGACTTCAAGGGTTATTTGAGCGATTTGGGAGGCCCGTCGGCCAATATGTACCGCATGAAGGGACGGGATGAGGCCGTCTGCAGGAAATGCAAACGCCCGTCGTGCATCTACCCCAAGGTATGCCCCAACCTGAATACGGACCACCGTCCGCTGCTCGACATCTATCATGCCGTAGATGCCCTGCCCGGCATCAAGAAGTCCTTCATTGGCAGCGGTGTACGCTATGACCTGCTGCTGCACCAGAGCAAGGACCCGAACACTAACAAAAGTACGCAGGAATATACCCGCGAGCTCATTGCCCGCCATGTCAGCGGTCGCCTGAAGGTAGCACCGGAGCATACGTCAGACCGCGTGCTCAACATCATGCGCAAGCCTCCGTTCAGCCAGTTCGGTGAGTTCAAGAAGATATTCGACAGGATTAACCATGAAGAAGGACTACGCCAGCAGCTTATTCCTTATTTCATCAGCAGCCATCCCGGATGCAAGGAGGAAGATATGGCAGAACTTGCCGTCATCACCAAGCGACTGGACTTCCATCTGGAACAAGTGCAAGACTTTACCCCTACTCCCATGACCGTTGCCACCGAAGCATGGTACACGGGCTTCCATCCTTATACGCTGGAACCGGTATTCAGTGCCAAAACGCAGCGCGAGAAACTGGCTCAACGCCAATTCTTCTTCTGGTACAAACCCGAAGAGCGCAGGAACATCATAAACGAACTGCGCCGGATAGGACGGACGGATTTGATAGACAAGCTATACGGGAAACGATAAAAATACGATATTTCCAAGAAACTCACAGCAACTGCATGAAACGATTCCTCCTCCTCTGCCTATCCCTACTCCCCATTGGAGCGACAGGTCTGCTGGCACAAAGCGAATGCCTGCCGCAAAATTACAGTATCATCTTCGGTGGCGGTGTATCCTTACCTCATGTAGAGGGAAACCGTAACGACTTCTTCAGCAAGAATGGCAACCGGGTGGGATATGACCTGATGACAGAAGGCCGCTACTACATCACGCCCCTATTTGCCGCAGGACTTCAATATGACTATCTACGCATGGCACGCCTGCCGGATAAGGCACATCTGCACTGCATACGCCCCAACATCACATACCGGCCCTTGTGGAGCAACGGGAATCAAGGACTGTTCCTCTCGTTCGGCATCGGGTATATGAACTATCAGGAACGGACATATAAACGCGGTGAACGGAACGGACACCTTTTCCATAAAGGATATTGTGGAATAACTTTCGCAGCAGGCTATGAGTTCCGCATCAGCCGTAAACTCTCGGGTATGATTCGCTGTGATTTCCTGACAGCAGACTGGTTTGCCAACCCCGATGCACGACTTTATAACACAGACGGGTATGATGACGGAGTAGACCATAGCTGGTTCAAAAACAACATCACTTTCTTCAATTTGGGATTCGCCTTGCAGTTCGGACGTTAGTGGCAGGAGTGGCAACAGTTTACTCTTCCACCTGCATTGCCACTACCTCCTGCAACACACAGACAGCTTCTTCTACCGTCTTGACATCCTTCACCAACATACTCCGTTTGTTGTTCTGTTCGCGCAGGTCACAACGCCGGGTGTACTTCATCATGTAGGCAATGACCTTGCCGAATGCCTGGCTCTGATAATACGGGCTATCCGGATTGGAGACGAAGAACAGGGACATGCGCCCACCTTTCAGAAAGACTTTCTCCACGCCGAGGCGGGCAGCCAGGCGTCGCAAGGGAACGATGCGCAGCAGTTCTTCCGTTTCGGGAGGAATCGGGCCGAAGCGGTCTTCGAGGCGGGAACGGAAAGCATCCACATCCTTGTCGAGTGTCAATCCGTCCAACTCGCGATAAAGCAACATACGTTCGCTGCTGCCGGTCACGTAATCGGCAGGCAACAGAAGTTCGAGGTCACTTTCCACCTGGCATTCGTCGACAAACTGTTCTCCACTGATGACGCCTCCGTCTGCTTTCAGTTCTTCGGCATAAAGGTCGGCAAACTCGTCGGTCTTCAGTTCGTGCACAGCTTCGGAGAGAATCTTTTGATACGTCTCGTAGCCTAGGTCGGCAATGAAACCACTCTGTTCGGCACCGAGCATATTGCCTGCGCCACGGATGTCAAGGTCCTGCATGGCAATGTGGATGCCACTGCCCAGGTCGGAGAAGTTCTCGATGGCTTGCAGGCGTCGTTTTGCTTCGGGAGTAAGGGAGGACAAAGGCGGTGCCAGCAGGTAACAGAAAGCTTTTTTATTGCTCCGCCCCACACGTCCGCGCATCTGGTGCAAGTCACTGAGGCCGAAGTTCTGCGCCTGGTTGATGATAATGGTATTGGCATTGGGTATGTCGATGCCACTTTCGATGATGGTAGTGGCAAGCAGCACGTCGTAATCGTAATTGACGAAATCAAAGATTATCTTCTCCAGTTCGGCAGGCTCCATCTGTCCGTGTCCGATACAGACACGGCAGTCGGGAATGTGCCGCTCTATCATGGCCTTCAACTCAAACAGATTGGAAATACGGTTATTCACGAAGAATACCTGCCCGTTACGGCTCATCTCAAAATTGACGGCGTCGGCAATGATTTCCTCGTTGAAGGTGTGCACTTCCGTCTGGATGGGATAGCGGTTAGGCGGCGGTGTCTGGATGACGCTCAAGTCGCGCGCACCCATCAGCGAAAACTGCAAGGTACGGGGAATGGGTGTAGCCGTCATGGTCAGCGTATCCACATTCACCTTCAATTGGCGGAGTTTCTCCTTGACGGAGACGCCGAACTTCTGCTCCTCATCAATAATCAACAAACCAAGGTCTTTGAACTTAACGTCTTTTCCCAGGATACGGTGGGTACCGATAAGAATATTCACTTCCCCTTCGGCAAGCCCTTTCACTACAGCCTTTGCCTGAGCAGCGGTGCGGGCACGACTCAGATACTCCACCCGGCAAGGCAAGCCTTTCAAGCGCTCCTTGAAGGTCTGGAAATGCTGATAGGCAAGTACGGTAGTGGGCACCAGTACAGCCACCTGCTTATTGTCCGACACAGCCTTGAAAGCGGCACGAACAGCCACCTCCGTCTTGCCAAAGCCCACGTCACCGCACACCAGGCGGTCCATCGGACGGGCACTCTCCATGTCGGCCTTCACGTCGGAAGTAGCCTTGCTTTGGTCGGGGGTATCCTCATAGATGAAGGAGGCTTCCAACTCCCGTTGCAGGAAGCTGTCGGGACTGTATTGGAACCCCTTCTCCTCGCGGCGTTGCGAGTAGAGTTTTATCAAGTCGCGGGCAATATCCTTTATCTTCGTCTTGGTGCGGTCTTTCAGCTTCTCCCAGGCTCCGGTGCCGAGCTTGTTGAGGCGGGGCGCTTCACCCTCCTTTCCCTTGTACTTGGAAACCTTGTGCAGAGAGTGGATGGAGACAAACACCACATCTTCGTTCTGATAGACAATCTTCATCACCTCCTGCGTGGTGTCACCGTTGGGGATACGTACCAGTCCGGCAAAACGCCCCACACCGTGGTCGGTATGCACCACATAGTCGCCGGGGGTGAATTGGTTCAGCTCCTTCAGGCTCAAGGCCACCTTGCCGCTGCGTGCCTTGTCGCTCTTCAAGTTATACTTGTGAAAGCGGTCGAACAGCTGATGGTCGGTAAAGACGCAGATACGCAAAGTGTCGTCGGCAAAGCCTTCGTGCAGCGTCCGTTCCACGGCGGTAAAGGATATGTTGTCTCCACGGTCCTCAAAGATGGCACGGATGCGGTCAGTCTGTTTCAGGCTGTCGCTGCATATGTAGATGGTGTAGTGACGGGAGAGGTATTCGCGGAAACTCTCTGCCACCATGTCGAAGTTTTTATGGAAGATAGGCTGTACCGTAGTATGGAACGAGACGGTAGCATCCGGCGTTCCGGTTGGCTTGTTACCGAACTCCATCCGGCGGAAATCGAGGGCGCGCAGGGTGAACTCGCCACCATCAATCAGCTTGCCTTCCAGCGTGATGGCTCCATTCTCCTCCGACTCACGGGCGGCGATGGCCTGTGGGGTGAGCGATTCGTCGTGCACGGTCTGGATGCGTTCGCGTAGCCAGAGAAAATCGCGCATGGCAAGCAAGCTGTCCGACGGAAGGAAATCGAGGAACGACACCATGCCGCCGCTTCCCTTTTTTTCCAGGCTATGGCTCAAGTCGGGAACTATCACGATGCTTTCTTTCTTCTCCTTCGAGAGCTGTGTTTCCACCTCGAAGGTACGGACGCTTTCCACCTCATCGCCGAAAAAGTCTATACGGAAGGGATATTCGGAAGAGAAGGAAAAGACGTCGATAATACTGCCACGAACGGCATACTGCCCCGGCTCGTAGACGTAGTCCACATATTCGAAACCGTAGCTGCGCAATACGTCCGTCACGAAGTTCATATCCACCCTCTCGCCTGCATGCAGTTTCAGTGTATTCTCTCCCAGTTCCTTACGAGAGACAACCTTTTCGGCCAGCGCATCCGGATAGGTCACCACGCAAAGCCCCTCTTCTCCTTTTTGCAGGCGACTCAGCACTTCTGTACGGAGTATTTCGTTTGCCGCATCCTTCTGCCCGTACTTGATGGCGCGGCGGAACGAAGAAGGAAAAAACAATACCTGCTCTGTCCCCAATATCTGCGTCAAATCATGATAGAAATAACCGGCTTCCTCCATATCGCCCAGAATGAAAACGAGCGGACAAGTAGCCCGCTGAACCAATACAGACGAAAACAAAGAAGCGGCAGAGGCATATAAACCTCCGCAATATAGGTGACGGACAGAGTTATCTTTCAGAAGCCTGCACACCCCCTCTACATTGGGATGGGAAGCATAAGATTGTTGCAGTTCAGTTATATTCATTGCTTTGCGCTTTTTCCCCCGGTATTGCCTCTCATAAGGTATCCTACCGAAATAAATTCGGTGCAAAAATACACAAATAATCTTTAGCTTTGACCTGTCGGCAACTATGTTCTCTGAAATAATCTTTCTGCTGTCAGCCTGCACATCCTTCACCTTTTTTCTGTATCGCCCTATTTATCGGGGAAGGCAATGAAACTTCTTTTCCTCCAATTATGAATAACACAGCCTGCACAATCCCTATTCAGGAGTTATGTTACACAAAGTTTATCCCCAGCCTGCGGACATGTATCCCAGGGTTTGGTCTGTCTATCCCAAGGCTTGGGATAGACAGACCAAGACTGAAGAGCACTTTTTCTCCCTATATCTACCCACTTTATCCTTTATACTTCGAAAGTTTTTCTTTAATAGTTTGAATGTTTTCTGTTAATGATTGAAACGGGAATAGCTAAAGATTGAGGCTAAAGTTCAAAGTCAAGCATACGGTTCTTTGATTTAACCTGCATTCCTCATAGTCAGGAGTTAGAAGGAACTACATAAATGAAAGAGTCGTGGTGCCAGAACTTTGCAAAATCAAGATTTGTGTGAAAATGCTGCCAGATAAAAAAGAAATGTATTACATTTGTTCCCAGTTATAACCCCCATTACCTATAAGTATGCAAACATCAGACAGCATTGTCATCATCCCCACCTACAATGAACGGGAGAATATAGAAAATATCATCCGTGCCGTTTTTGCTCTGAAACATGGTTTTCACATCCTTGTCATTGAAGACGGTTCGCCCGACGGAACGGCTGCCATTGTAAAGACCTTGCAGCAGGAGTTTCCCGAACGCCTCTTCATGGTGGAGCGCAAAGGAAAGTTAGGACTGGGTACAGCCTACATAGCCGGCTTTAAGTGGGCATTGCAACGAGGTTATGAGTATGTATTCGAAATGGATGCCGACTTCAGCCACAATCCCCAAGACTTGCCGCGACTCTACCGCGCCTGCTCCGAAGAGGGTGCCGATGTAGCCATCGGTTCACGTTATGTGAGTGGTGTGAACGTAGTGAACTGGCCCATGGGACGTGTACTGATGTCTTATTTTGCCTCCAAGTATGTGCGCTTCATCACCGGGCTGCCCATCCACGACACTACAGCCGGATTTGTATGTTACCGCCGCCGGGTATTGGAGACTATCAATCTGGACGGCATCCGCTTCAAAGGATACGCCTTCCAGATAGAAATGAAATTCACCGCCTACAAATGCGGCTTCAAGGTAAAGGAAGTGCCTGTCATCTTCATCAATCGCGAACTGGGCACCTCCAAAATGAACAGCAGTATTTTTGGTGAAGCCGTATTCGGAGTGATTCGGTTGAAATGGAACAGTTGGTTCCATAAATATCCTACCGTAGATAAGGAGATGAAGTGATAGGTGATAGAGTGATAGGGGTTTACTATAAATATTAGGAAGATATGAAAAGAACATTGATACATAACGCTACGATTGTCAACGAAGGACAATCCGTGAAAGGTTCCGTAGTGATAGAAGACGGGCGCATTGCAGAGGTACTGACCAACTGGAAACCTCTCTCCGCCCCTTGTGACGAGACCATAGATGCCACCGGATGCTATCTGTTGCCTGGCATCATCGACGACCATGTACATTTTCGCGATCCCGGGCTGACCCACAAAGCGGACATCCTCACCGAAAGCCGTGCGGCTGCCGCAGGTGGTGTGACCTCCATCATGGATATGCCCAATACAAATCCGGTGACCACTACGCTGGATGCCTTGAACGCCAAACTTGATTTGCTGAACGAGAAGTGTATCGTAAACCATTCTTGCTACTTCGGCGCAACAAACGACAATTACAGCGAATTCGGCAAGCTGGACAAGCACCGCGTCTGCGGTATCAAGCTATTCATGGGCTCCAGTACCGGAAACATGCTGGTAGACAAGATGAACAGCCTGCTGAACATCTTCAACGGTACAGACATGCTGATTGCCGCCCACTGCGAAGACCAGGAAACCATCAAGAACAATATTGCCAAGTATAAGGAAATGTTTGCCGGAGAGAATGATATTCCCATAGGCAAGCATCCCTACATCCGCTCCTCGGCAGCATGCTATGCATCTTCTGAGCTGGCAGTACGGCTGGCAAGGATTGCCGGTGCACGGCTGCATATTCTGCATGTGTCCACAGCCAAGGAACTGCAACTGTTCAATGACTATTCACTTTCCGAGAAGCATATCACCGCCGAAGCATGCGTTGCCCATCTCCTCTTCACGCTCAGTGACTATCGCACGTTGGGCACACGTATCAAGTGCAATCCTGCCATTAAGAAGCAAGCCGACCGCGATGCCCTGCGTGCAGCCGTCAACTCCGGCCTGATAGACGTTATAGCCACCGACCATGCGCCCCATCTGCTCTCCGAAAAAGAAGGAGGTGCCTTGAAGGCCATGTCCGGCATGCCGATGATACAGTTCTCACTTGTCAGCATGCTGCAACTGGTGGATGAGGGAGTATTCACACTCGAGACCATCGTTGAAAAAATGTGCCATGCTCCCGCACAAATTTACCGCATCAACGAGCGCGGCTATATCCGTGAAGGTTACCGGGCAGACCTTGTGCTGGTACGCCCCGATACCCCGTGGGAAGTGACAGCCGACAAAGTTTTGAGCAAATGCGGCTGGAGCCCATTGGAAGGACATACCTTCAACTGGAAAGTGGAAAGGACTTTTGCCAACGGACATCCCGTTTATAGCGACGGCATGGTGGACGATGCTTATCGTGGCGAGGAACTGAGATTTGGGGAGTGAAGGCTAGGAATTAAGGATTAGGGATTAAGGATTAAATGGGATGAAAAGGACAATACTGGCACCGGGGCATGAATTGCTTTCGTATCGGATTCATGAAGTAACCCCTTACATCAACTGGATTTATTTCTTCCATGCCTGGGGCTTCCAGCCTCGCTTTGCGGCTATTGCCAACATCCATGGCTGCGATTCCTGCCGTGCACTTTGGCTGACGACCTTTCCCGAGGAGGAACGTACCAAAGCTTCCGAAGCCATGCAGCTCTTCAAGGAAGCCAATAGAATGCTCGGCCGACTGGACGAAACAATCTCCATCCATTGCATCTTCAGGCTTTGCCAGGCAAATGCAGACGGAGATAACCTCTTGATAGAAGGAACAACCTTCCC
>OHPK01000754.1_pt1 | contig 15071 bp, 15 predicted proteins | sample 1577661 | NCBI WGS metagenome assembly OHPK01 (sample SAMEA3879556, study PRJEB24766) | human gut metagenome | biome: human-associated habitat; feature: feces | place: USA | collected 1985/1987
AATTCTATGGAAGAAGATATTCTACTCAAATTAGAGAACGTGGAGATATGCCGTGCCGAGCACGAGGACAAAAAGGAAGAGCCGTCTTTCGACGGCTCTTCCTTTTTGGCATTCACGTGAGCGATAAATTACATCTTGGAGATGATCTCGACCAGCTCTTCGCCGATGCGGCCCTGAGCCTCGACGGTCGCGGAGCCGATGTGCGGCGTGCAGGAGACCATCGGGTGGGAGTAGAGCGCGACGTTGGTCGCGGGCTCGTCGGCATAGACGTCCAGACCGGCGGCGCGGACCTTGCCGCTGTTGAGCGCGTCAAGAAGCGCAGCCTCGTCGACGTTGGTGCCGCGGGAGGTGTTGATGATGACGACGCCGTCCTTCATCTTGGCGATGCGCTCAGCGTTGATGAGAGCGCCGCCGTCGACAGCGGGAGCGTGGACGGAGATGAAGTCGGACTTGGCGAGCAGCTCGTCCATCTCAACATAGGGGATGCCGAGCTCTTCCTCGATGCCGGGGATGTGGAAGATATCGAACGCGATGACGTTCATGCCGATGGCCTTGGCCATCTTGCCGAGCTTCTGGCCGATGCGGCCGAAGCCGACGATACCGAGCGTCTTGCCGGTCAGCTCGATGCCCTTGCCGTAGGCTTTCTTCTCCCACTTGCCCTCACGCATGGAGTGGCCGGCGATAGAGATGTAACGGGCGCAGGAGAACATGTGAGCCATAGCGAGCTCAGCAACGGACTCGGAGGGGGACTTCGGGGTGTTCTTTACCTCGATGCCGTTGTCCTTGGCATACTGCACGTCGATATTGTCGAGGCCGACGCCGGCGCGGATGACGCACTTGAAGCGGCTGCCCTTGGCTTCGTCGATCTGCTTGGCGCGCAGCTTGGTCTTGGAGCGAATGATGGCGACATCAAAGTCGCGCAGGGCCTTACCCAGCTCGTCGGGCTCGTAGAACTGCTCAACGAGCTCGTGACCCATCGCGCGAACCTTCTCGATCGCGCCCTTATCCATACCGTCGGTAACAAGAATACGCATAACGAAATTCTCCTTAAATAATATTAAATCATTTTTGTGACAACATGTGCGTCACAAAAATACATTGGCCCAGCCGCCTTTGGCGGCGGCACCAGTGAACGTTTCACTGGTGAGGGGGTATCTAAAAGGGGGATAGTATCCCCCTTTTAAGAAATTTTCCTTTACTTGGTGTGCTCGGCCTCAAACTTCTTCAGGAACTCGACGAGAGCCTGAGCGCCCTCAATGGGCATGGCGTTGTAAACGCTGGCGCGCAGACCGCCGACGCTCTTGTGGCCCTTGAGGTTATCGTAACCGGCAGCCTTGGTAGCAGCGACGACTTCGGCGTCGAGCTCGGCGGAATCGGTGACGAAGGGGATGTTCATGAGAGAACGGAACTCGGGCTCAACCGTGCCATGGAACATCTTGGAGGAATCCAGGAAGTCATAGATGACCTTGGCCTTCTCGACGTTGCGCTTGTGCATTTCCTCGAGACCACCGATGCTCTTGAGGTACTTGAACACCTTGCCGCAGCAGTAGATCGCCCAGCAGTTCGGGGTGTTGTACATGGAGTCGTTCTTGGCGTGGGTGTCATAGCGCATGTAGATGGGCATCTTGGGATCGAGATCCTCGCGGATGAGGTCCTCGCGGATGATGGCGATGACCATACCGGCAGGGCCGACGTTCTTCTGCACGCCCGCATAGATCATGCCGTAATCGCTGACGTTGCAGGGCTGGGAGAGGAACATGGAGCTCTGGTCGGAGACAAGGATGTGACCCTTGGTGTTGGGGAGCTGCTGCCAGGTCACACCGTGGATGGTCTCATTCTCGCAGATGTAGACATAGTCGGCATCCTCGGGAATGTCAAGATCGGAGCAGTCGGGGATGTAGCTGTAGTTCTTGTCCTTGGAGGAAGCGGCGACGATGACTTCACCGTACTTCTTAGCCTCGGCAATGGCCTTCTTGGACCATGCGCCGGTTTCGACGTAGACGGCCTTGCCGTTCTTCATCAGATTCCAAGGCACAGCCGCGAACTGCAGCGTAGCGCCGCCCTGAATGAACAGGACCTTGTAGTTGTCGGGAATGCCCATCAGGTCGCGCAGGTCAGCCTCGGCCTCGTCGACGATCTGCTGGAAAACCTTGGAGCGGTGGCTCATTTCCATGACGCACATGCCGCTGCCGCGGTAGTTCATCATCTCGTCACGGATTTCCTCCAGCACGGGCTCCGGCATCATAGCGGGACCGGCAGAGAAGTTGTAGGTGCGATTGTACTTCATTGTTGGTGTCCTCCTGATTGTCTTTTTTGAGCAATAGCAACAGAAATTGCATGATATGACAGCTACAGTATAGTCTATCGTGCGGGGATAATCAATAGAAAAAAGCAAACTTATCATTTATTTAAAAACAACTGTGCCACGCTTTGAAAAACAAAAAGCAAATGAAGAAATTATTGACAAACGATAATTCTTCTGCTATGCTGACGATAGAAATTATCGCAAAACAATAATTCTGGAGGTGCGATATGAAACGTGACCGGATCAAGACCTTACTTTTGGCGGAGGCGCTTATCTGCGCGCTGCTTGCGCTCGCCCTGTGGCTTTTCGAGGGCGACGCCTTTTCTCTCGCCGGATTCCCCGGCAGCGCGATCGGACCGGGCTTGAGCGCGCTGGCCGCCTCGGGACGCTTTGGCTTCGCGCTGGCGTTCACGCTGTACGCCGCGGCGATCCTGCTGCCGCTCTATGTGCTCGTGCACATCGCGGCGCGGCGGGAACTGAAGCCCGAGGACGCGCTGCTCGTGCTCATCGCGTTTGCCGCGGTCTGCGCGCTTTTTCCGCGCGGTTGGACCGCCTATTGGAGCACATCGGCGGAGGCGCTGTTCCCACGCCTTGCCTGGCAGTGGCTCACCTTCGCGCTGCTCGCGGGCTGGGTCGTGCTGCGGCTGCTGCGCCGGTTTTCCGGCGGCAATACGCAGGAGATCTTGAAGCTATTCCGCGCGCTGCTTATCCTCGCGGCGGCGTACTTCGTCTTTGAGGTCTGCTTTGCCGAATTCGCGGGCCTGTTTTCCGCCATCGATGCGCTCAAGGCGGGCAACACCGCTTTTACAGACGATACGGTCCTGCCTGTGGCAACGGACGTAACGGGTTCGAAGAACCTTGTGTTCAGCTATGTTATCCTCGCGCTTTGCCGCGGAAGTCCTTCCTACGCTGCTCGCCGCGGCGACGGCGTACTTCGCCATCGGCTTTCTCGACACGATGGAAGACGGCGCGTTTACGCAGGAGAGCGCCGCCTACGCGCCAAAGCTCGCCGAATGGTGTGTCAAGGTCCTCAAGATCAGCGTGCTGTTCGCGCTCGCGGTCAACATTTTACAGGCGGTTTGCGCGCCGATGCTCCTGAGCACCAGCATTTCTATCCGCCTGCCGGTCCTCGAGCTGTGCTTCGTGCTGGCGGCGCTCCTCGGCGCGCGGCTCATCGCCTCGAACGTCGCCCTTGCGGCGGACAACGACCTCTTTATTTGAGGGTGCTGCCATGGCGATCACGGTACATTTGGACGAGGTGCTGAAAGCGCGCGGCATGACAAGCAAGGAGCTTTGCGCCATTGTCGGCATCACAGAGGCGAATCTTTCCATTCTGCGCAGCGGCAAGGCCAAGGGCGTGCGCTTTGCAACGCTCAACCGCATCTGCTGCGCGCTCGAGTGCAATGTGGGCGACATTCTGCAATGCGACGGAGAAATTGGAGGCAGAGCATGAAGAGTAATACGAAAACGATACTGATTTTTGCTGCGATCCTCGCGGCGGTCTTTCTCATTGCCTTTCTCGACGGCGGCGCGGTGCAGTCCGCCGCGGACGAGGAGGAAGAGGGCACGCTCATCGGGGCTTTCGTCTCGGAAGAGGATCTTGACATCGACGATCTTGAGGTTACAGCAACGGGCAAGATTCAGTGGAAGCGGGGGCGGCTCTACGCCGAAAAATGGGAGAAAAGCTGGCGCTTTCCGAATCTTCCCGATGGCGGCGGCTTTTACAGCGCGCTGCGGACCGAAACCGAGGGAGAACTTGCGGGCAGCACAACGCCGCAGCACGTGAGCTTCGGTGAGATCAAAACAACAAATATGGCGTATCACGTCTACGACGATAATGGTGTCAGCACGACGGACATCGACCTCTCCGGCGAGGTCTACGCCTGCGGCGACATACAAGTGATTTTCAATCTTTATCCCATCTACCAGACGTCGGATGGACGCATTTATTTGACGCGCGGCAACAGCATGGGCATGTCCGGCGCGGACGGCGGCAGCATGACCCACACGCTCACGAGCGACAAGACCGAAACGATCGGCGGCAAGTCCGAGCGCGTGAAAGTTAAAGTCGCCATCACCGTTGTTGCCCGCGCGACGCCGACGAAGTTCACCGTCGCGCACATGGACGGAAACGACAATCTTTTGAAGCTCGAAGAGTTCGCGCCCGACGCACTGCCCGAGTCCATCACGCCTGTAGACGGCGCGGTGTACCTGATCGGCACAAGCTATGGCGAAGGCTGGGACGGCGAGACGGTGGAATACGGCATTTGCAGCCGTGACGGAAGGATTCAACCGCCTCTGGACACGTTTGCGTATCAGGACGGCAAACTCAAGGCGGTCTGCATTCGGGTCAACTGGAAGGAGGGGGCGGCATGAAACGCATCATTGCCTTTGCGCTGGCGCTTGCGGTGGTGTTCGGCGTGAGCTTCGCGCTCTACAAGCCCGAGCGGATCGAAGCCGCGGCGCGGGAGACCATGGAGGACGAGTGGGTCGGGTATTTCTTTGCCCTCAAGCCCTTCGACGGCAGGCGCTATGCGACAGAGACCGGCGATGATTACGACTTCGGCGTGCCCGGCGTGCCGGTGTTTGTGACGATCACGGATATCCTGCCCGGCGAGCCGGGCTATGTCGAAAACGATGATTTTAACCATGTTATCGGCGCGGCCGTGGGCGATGAGGCCGTTGGCAGCGGAATGCACATCAAGGTCGACGACAACGGCAGCAGCTACGAGACGGGCGGCGAGATCGTGCTCGACGCGCAGAAGAGGGTGGAGCTGTACGAATGTTATGTCTACCGCACGCCTGCGGGCGACTACTACGCCGAGTGTGTGCTGTACAACGGGATGAAGTCGGCCTACTGCGGGCCGGGCTTTGGCCTGAAGCAGACGCGGACGATCTCGGCCGAGCGGTCGGGCGATTGGAGTGTGAGCGGCAAAACGCAGAGCCACTCGATCAAGGTGAGCGTTTCATTTGTGGAGCGCACGGCGGCGGAGAGACTCGTGTTTGCCTGGCTGAGGGGGGACAAGAGCATTCTTTCGCGCGAGGAATACGGCGCGGACGCGCTTCCCGAGACGCTGACCGCGCCGGACGGCGCGTCGATGCTTGTCGTGACGCAGACGAGTGCGGACGGCACAAGCGCCCGCTCGCTCTGCACGCAGGACGATCTGTCCGCCAGAGCCTATGTTCCCTCGATGCTTTCCGGCCTCCTGCGTGTCGTCGACGTGTCGCTCGACTGGGGAGAGGACGAGACTTAACCAATTCTTAATAAAGAATTTGCTAAGAAAATGATTGCAATACGCGGGCAAAGCGGGTAAGATGGAGTGAACTCAAAGAAAAGAGGAACTTGCCATGCGTCCCGACGGAACCCGAGTGAAAGAGGCGTCCACCATCGTTTCGGCACTGCCCTATGTCATGCCGCGGCGCTACGATGCGCAGAATTTCATCACCGAATACGCCGATATGGAGGTCCTGCGCCGCTACATTCAGGAAAAGCGCCGCGAAGGCGTCCGCATCCCGTATATGACGCTCATTCTGGCGGCATACTTCAAGGCGTATCAGGAAAATCCGAAGATCAACCGCTTCATCATGAACAGCAAGATCTACCAGCGCAATCACTTCTGCGTCAGCTTCGTCATCCTGAAAACGCGCGCCGACGGCCGCGCGGATGAGACGTCGATCAAGGTGTTCTTTGAGGACGGGGATGACATTTTCTCCATCAACCGCAAGATCGAGGAGGCGGTCGCGCAGAATCAGGTGGCCGCGCACAACAACAATACGGATAAATTCGCGAATTTTCTGTTCGCCATCCCCATCCTGCCGGGGCTTTTGTTCGGCCTTGTCAAGCTGATGGACCGCTGCGGCCTGCTGCCGCGTAAGATCATTGATCTGAGCCCGTTCCACACGAGTCTTTTTATCACGAACCTTGCCTCCATCAACACGAATTCCATCTTCCACCACTGCTACGAGTTCGGCACGACGGGTGTGTTCGTCAGCATGGGCAAGCCTATTGCCAATTATATGAGCGGGGAGTATAATAAAAAAATGATCCCGCTCTCCGTCGTGATGGATGAGCGCATCTGCACGGGACACGAGTACGCGCTGTTCTGGGCAAGCGTGCGCCGCTATCTCAAGCACCCCGAGCTGCTGGAGGGGAAGCCGACGGAGGAAAACGCCTATCCCGTGGAGGAATGCGTTTGATCAGTAGCCACAAGCCGCAAAGCGCGGGATCTGCGCTTTGCGGCATTTTCTACTTTTATGTGTAGAAGAAAGGACAGGGAAGATTCCTTGATCGAACCAAAGTCTCAGGTAAAGAAATGCAGCGCCCACGCAGAAATTTTGCAGCAAAACGAGGAACGCACCGTCTACCGCCTCAGGGAGACGGACGGCGAGGTGCGCATCACATCCTATCCCGTTTTCCCCGGCATCGAGCTTGCCTATCACGATGTGCACGCGCCGTCCTACCGTCTGGCAGAGCAGGGCGCGGCGGGACTCATCGAGATCCAGCACTGCCGCGAGGGGCGTGCGGAATACTGCTGCGGCGGCGAGCATTACTTTTTGGCCCCCGGAGACCTCTCTGTCGTGCGCCGCGCCGCTATCGAGGGGGAGGTGGAGTTCCCCACGGGGCACTACCACGGCATCACCGTCACGCTTGATCCCGCCCTTGCGCCGGACTGCCTGTCCTGCATTTTGCAGGACGTCGACGTCCGCCCCAGCGCGCTGGCGGAGAAGTTCTTCGCCGACTCGGAGTGCTTTGTCTCAAGATCGTCGGCGCGCGTGGAGCACATCTTCTCTGAGCTCTACGCCGTGCCCGCCGGCATCCGCCGCGGCTACTTTAAGGTTAAGGTGCTTGAACTGCTGCTCTTTTTGAGTGCGCTCGACGTGGCGCACGAAAAGCACGGCTATACCGCCGCGCAGGTGCGCCTTGCGCGCGCGGCGCGCGACGCACTGCTTGCAAGCACGGAGGACGACGTCACGATCTCGGCGCTCTCGCAGGAGCTTGGCGCGTCGTCCTCGCAGCTCGCCGCGAGCTTTCGCGGCGTGTACGGCATGACGCCCGCGGCGTTTTTGCGCGCGCAGAAGATGCACAGTGCCGCGCAGCTCCTGCGCACGAGCGACCGCACGGTGCTCGATATCGCGGGGCAGTTCGGCTATGACAACGCCAGCAAGTTTGCCAAGGCCTTCCGCAGTGTGATCGGTGTGTCGCCGAGCGCGTACCGCGCGGGCGCGGACAGCGACAGCTGTGCGCCGACGGCGGAAAAGGCAGAATAAAATATTTTGGAGCCTCATCCGATCAATTTGGAGCGGATAAGGCTCTTCTTTTCGGGTATCCTAAGACACGTCAAGAGCGAGGACGCCGCTCCTGAGAGTTAGAGAAATCTAACTTCTGGGGAGCCACCACCGAAACCAAAGGGGAGGGAAACGGGCATGTCTGAAGAGATCCTGGTGCGGCAGGGTGCGCCGACGTTGGCAGGTATCAAAACGGGCAGCCTCTTCCCTTGTCCTTGCGAAGATAAGGAAGCGCTCTTTGCGGACATCCGCCGCCTGAACCGTCTGCTTGTGCCAAAGGGCCTGTGCCTGCTGCCGATCCGTTTTCTGAAAGGGCAGGTCCTTTTGTATCTCTACCGCCCCTCTGAGCTGCGGAGAGATTTGGAGAACGAACAGGCGGCCGAGATCCTGCACCACGCGGGCTACAATAGCGGCCACTGCGGACGCTGCATCGCAAACCTCATCCGCCGATTCCGCGAGGGCGGCGAATTCCCCCATGAGGTCGGGCTTTTCCTCTCGTATCCGCCGGAGGACGTCAAGGGCTTCATCGACCACCGCGCCTGCAACTTCAAATGCGCGGGGCTGTGGAAGGTCTACGGCGACGAGAAGAAGGCGTGCGAGCTGTTCGCCCGCTTCAAAAAATGCACGGAGATCTACTGCGCACTCTGGGAGGCCGGCTCGGGCATCGAGCAGCTTGCCGTGGCAGTGTGATAGATACTGATTTATGAAAGGAACATACTAATATGAAAAAGACTGCTGTTGTTTATTGGAGCGGCACGGGCAACACCGAGGCCATGGCCAAGGCCGTCGCTGAGGGCATGGAGAGCGCGGGCGCGCAGGTCACGATGTTGACCCCTGACCAGGTCAAGGCCAGCGAGCTGAGCGCTTATGACGCGATTGCCTTCGGCTGCCCCGCCATGGGCAGCGAAGTGCTCGAGGAGATGGAGTTCCAGCCCATGTTTGACGAGGTCAAGCGCAGCCTTGGCGGCAAGAGCGCCGCGCTGTTCGGCTCCTACGGCTGGGGCGACGGCGAGTGGATGCGCAGCTGGGAAAAGGACTGCGATGATTCCGGCATCCGCCTTGTGTGCGAGAGCGTGACCTGCTGCGAAGCGCCTGATGACGCCGCGCTGGACGCTTGCCGCGCGCTGGGCAAGGAGCTGGCGAAGTGAGGATTCCTCTGTGGACGAAAAGCGCGCGATGAGAAAGCTCAGGCGGAAAGCACCTGTGCTCGTTGCGCTTGCGGTCATCCTGCTGAGTCTTGCCATCGGCGGATGCCTGCCTTTTTGAAAACACGATGCGATGGAAGGCCGCGTACGGGGAGTGCGCGGCCTTCCGATTTTTATTTGCGCTGCCGAAACGGTAGATTTTTACTGATAAGTATTAGCACAACTTATAGATATGTAGATTATTATCAAAAAACTGATAAATAGGGCGAAGCCTTTCTCTCTTTTGCCGCATGGACGAAAAGAGCCCTCTGTGATACCATATTGCTTGTCAAGTTGAGCTCTTTGTAACTGACGGAAACGTGGGTCACCACAGGGGAGCAGAGAGCGTTTCTTACTGAAATTCAGCAGCCGACCGTCTGGGCACTTCAACTGCACATCGAGGCAGTGGAGCGCCCATTTTTGCTTTTAAGGAGGCAGAACTATGCGAAAGGTAGCCGTTATTATGGGCAGCACGAGCGACCTGCCCGTCGCCGAGAAGGCGATCCAGACGCTCAAGGAATATGGGATCGAGACCGAGGTCCGCGTGTTATCCGCCCACCGGTGCCCGAACGAGGCAAGAGAATTTGCAGCGTCGGCACGGGAGAGCGGATTTTCTTGTATCATCGCGCTCGCGGGCATGGCCGCGCACTTGGCCGGCGCGATGGCCGCGAATACGACGCTTCCCGTCATCGGCGTGCCGTGCAGCGGCGCGAAGCTCGACGGCATGGACGCGCTGCTCTCGACCGTCCAGATGCCGAGCGGCATCCCCGTTGCCACCGTCGCTATCGACGGGGCGAAAAACGCCGCCATCCTTGCCGTCCAGATCATGGCTGTGAGCGACGAGGGCCTTGCCCACAAGCTCCAGGCTGCGCGCGACGAGGGCACCGCCGCTGTCTTGAAGGCGGACGAAGAGCTTCGCGAGCGCTACAAAAACTGAGAAACCATCCATCCATATCAATCAACAAAAATATAAAATAAAAGGAGAACAGTCATCATGGAAAAGAAAGAACAGCTCTACGAAGGCAAGGCCAAGAAGGTTTACGCCACCGAAGATCCCAACCTCGTCATCGTTTCCTACAAGGACGACGCCACCGCCTTTGACGGCGCAAAGAAGGGTACCATCGTCGGCAAGGGTGTCATCAACAACCAGATGACCAACCGTCTGATGGCCAAGATGGAAAAGGCCGGCATCCCAACCCACTTTGTTGAAGAGCTCAGCGAGCGCGACACGCTCGTCAAGAAGGTCTCCATCGTCCCGTTGGAGGTCATCATCCGCAACATCTCCGCCGGTCACTTCGCCTCCCGCTACGGCGTGGAGGAGGGCATCGTCTTCTCCGAGCCCACGATCGAGTTCTCCTACAAGAACGACGATCTGCATGACCCCCTGATGAACGCCTATCACGCCGTTGCCCTCAAGCTCGCGACCTGGGAGGAGATCGAGCTCATCAAGAAGTATGCCTTTGCCGTCAACGACACGCTCAAGGCATTTTGGAGCGAGTGCGGCGTCACGCTCGTCGACTTCAAGCTCGAGTTCGGCAAGACCGTCGACGGCCAGATCGTTCTCGCCGACGAGATCAGCCCCGACACCTGCCGCCTGTGGGACAGCAAGACGAACGAAAAGCTCGACAAGGACCGCTTCCGCCGCGACCTCGGCGGCGTGGAAGATGCCTACGCCGAAGTCATGAAGCGCCTGATGGCTCACGACGCACAGTAAGATCAAATATGACAGAGAATCACAACATCATCCCGGCGCGCCACATTCACGAAGAATGCGGCGTGTTCGGCATCTTTACCCCTCAGGAGGCGGACGTTGCGTCCTACGCCTACTACGCGCTCTACTCCCTCCAGCACCGCGGACAGGAGAGCGCGGGTATCGTCGTCAACGACGACGGCCTGTTCCGCTCGCTGCGCGACACCGGCCTTGTAAGCGAGGTCTTCCCGCCTGAGCAGCTCAAGTCGCTCGGCAAGGGCACCATCGCCGTCGGCCATGTGCGCTACGGCACGACCGGCAGCGACAACAAGCGCAACGTCCAGCCCATTTTGGTGAACCACTTCAAGGGCCGCATGGCGCTCGCGCACAACGGCAATCTGACGAATTCCCGCGAGCTGAGGCAGGAGCTTGAAAGCCGCGGCTCCATCTTCCAGACCACGACCGACAGCGAGGTCATCGCCTACATCATCGTGCAGGAGAGATTGAATCGCGGCTCCATCGAAGAGGCTGTTTCCGCCGCGATGGACCGCATCGAGGGCGCGTATTCCCTCGTCCTCTCCTCGCCGACGAAGCTCATTGCCGCGCGCGACCCCCACGGCTTCCGTCCCCTCTGCATGGGGCATCTGAAGGACGGCTCTGTTGTCTTCGCATCTGAATCCTGCGCGCTCGACGCCATCGGCGCCGAGTTTGAGCGCGACATCCGCCCTGGTGAGATCGTTGTCGTCGACACGGCCGGCGTTCGCTCCGACACGAGCCACTGCGGCAAAGCGCCGAAGAAGCTCTGCGTCTTCGAGTTTATTTACTTCGCCCGCCCTGACTCCGTCATCGACGGCAGCAGCGTTCACGTCGCGCGCCAGCGCGCGGGCGCGTTCCTTGCGCTCGAGCATCCCGTGCAGGCGGACGTCGTCATCGGCGTGCCGGATTCCGGCCTTGATGCAGCCCTCGGCTACGCGCGCCAGAGCGGCATCCCCTACGGCATCGGCTTTATCAAAAATAAGTACATCGGCCGCACGTTCATCTCGCCCACGCAGACGATGCGCGAAAATGAGGTCAACATCAAGCTCAACCCCATCCGCTCCGTGGTTGAGGGCAAGCGCGTCGTGCTGATCGATGACTCCATCGTCCGTGGTACGACCTGCCGCCGCACGATCGACCTATTGTGGAAGGCGGGCGCGAAAGAGATCCACATGCGCGTCAGCGCGCCGCCGTTTGTCTCCGAGTGCTACTACGGCACGGACATCGACGACAAGAACAACCTCATCGCCACGCACCACACGGTCGATGAGATCGCGAAGATCATCGGCGTCAACTCGCTCGGCTACTTAAGCATCGGGGACGTCGTCAAGCTCGCCGACAACACCGAAAACGGCTTTTGCACGGCCTGCTTCGGCGGCGGCTATCCCACGAGCATCCCGAAAGACGGCGGCAAGGACCGCTTTGAGTGCAAAATCAGTGAAGGGGAGAAGAAAAAGAATGCGTAGTTTTTCTGAGAGCTACCGTGACGCCGGCGTGAATATCGAGGCCGGCTACGAGGGCGTCAAGCTGATGAAAAAGCACGTCCAGCGCACCATGATCCCAGGCGTTGTGTCCGATATCGGCGGCTTTGGCGGCCTGTTCGCACCCGATCTCACCGGTATGAGCGAGCCCGTGCTCGTCTCGGGCACGGACGGCGTGGGCACGAAGCAGCGCATCGCGCAGCTGATGAACAAGCACAACTCTGTCGGCATCGACTGCGTCGCCATGTGCGTCAACGACGTCATCTGCTGCGGAGCTAAACCTCTGTTTTTCCTCGATTACATCGCTTGCGGAAAGAACGTTCCCGAGAAAATAGCCGCAATAGTTTCCGGCGTAGCCGAAGGTTGCGTTCAGTCGGGCGCGTCCCTTATCGGCGGAGAAACAGCCGAAATGCCCGGGTTCTATCCCGTCGACGAATACGACCTTGCGGGATTTGCCGTCGGCGTCGTAGACAAAGACAAGATACTCGACAACAGCAAAATGAAGGCAGGCGACGTTGTCATAGCGTTGCCGTCCAGCGGCGTTCACTCCAACGGTTTTTCTCTCGTCCGCAAGGTTTTTGCCGAAAGCGACCTTACCGCACCCCGTACGGAGCTCGGCGGAAAATCGCTCGGTGAAACGTTGCTCACCCCTACCAAAATATACGTCAAACCCATGCTCGCGCTTTTCGAAGCTGTCACGGTCAAAGCCGTGTCGCACATTACGGGCGGCGGTTTCTACGAAAACATTCCGCGCAGCATTCCCGCAGGACTCGGCGCGAAAATCTGCAAGTCCGACGTCAGAGTGCTTCCCGTGTTTGACCTCATCGCAAAAGAGGGCGGTGTGCCAGAACGCGATATGTTCAACACCTTTAACATGGGCGTGGGCATGAGCGTCGTTGTGGCGAAAGAAGACGCCGACCGCGCGCTCGAAGTGCTCCGCGCAAACGGAGAAGACGCTTATATCGTCGGCGAGATAATCGAGTCCGACGACAAAGTCGTCATTTGCTGAGGTGACCGTGGAAAGAGTACCCGTTGCAGTTCTGGTGTCAGGCGGTGGAACCAATTTGCAGGCTCTCATCGACGCTGAAAAAAGCGGCATTATAAACTCCGCTCACATCGCGCTTGTGGTGTCCAATTACAAAGAAGCCTACGCGTTGCAGCGTGCGGAAAAAGCGGGGATTGCGACATTCGTTGCCGATAAAAAGGACTTTCCGTCGCAGGAAACGTTCGAAAACGCGATAATCTGCGCGCTTGACAATGCAGGAATAAGACTTATAGTGCTTGCGGGATTTATGAGCATTCTGTCCGAGAAGTTCACTTCGCGCTATGCCGACCGCATTCTGAACGTTCATCCGTCGCTCATTCCGAAGTTCTGCGGAAAAGGGTTCTATGGGCTCAAAGTTCACGAAGCCGTACTCGCGGCAGGTGAAAAAGTCACGGGGGCTACGGTGCATTTCGTCAACGAAATACCCGACGGCGGCGAAATAATTTTCCAAAAGGAAGTTGCCGTTCACGAAGGCGACACCCCCGAAATTCTGCAAAGGCGGGTTATGGAAGAGGCGGAATGGAAACTTCTTCCCGCGGCTGTGGAAAAAGTTGCAAAAGATTTGATTTGCAAAAATTAATAACAAGACATTAAAACAAGCGTTCGGTTTCCGAAAACAACAAGCAATCGGAAGCCGCGCACAGAACATTACCGAGGACGATATGAGTATTTACGACGTTGAAAAAATCGGAAAACTGCTGAAAGAAAATTCTTATCCCGGGAGAGGCATTGTTCTCGGGAAAACCAAAGACGGCCGTCACGCGGCGTTTGCCTATTTCATTATGGGCAGAAGCGAAAACAGCCGCAACCGCGTTTTTGTGGAGAAAGAGGACGAACTCACGATTTATCCTTTTGACGAAAGCAAAGTCGAAGACCCGTCCCTTATCATTTATTCTCCCGTTCGCAGAGTCTGGAACAAGTGGGTTGTCACCAACGGCGACCAGACGGACACGGTCGTGGACGGACTTCTTGCAGGGGAGAGTTTCGCACTTGCTCTCGAAAAGAGAGAGTTCGAACCCGACGCACCCAACTATACCCCTCGTATCAGCGGCATAATCGACCTTGACGAAGGGTTCACGTATAAGCTGTCCATTCTGAAAAGCGCCGACGAAAAGGGTTCTGCGTGCAACAGATACTGCTATCGCTACGAACCTCTCGACGGACTCGGACATTTCATTCACACGTACAACTGCGACGGTAACCCCATTCCCACTTTTACGGGCGAACCCAGACGCGTGGCAATTCCCTCCGACATCGACACTTTCGCAAACGAAATCTGGAATTCGCTCAATCCCGACAACAAGGTTTCGCTTTACGTCAGTTTCATCGACCTTGCGACCAAACGTCGTACGTCCAGACTTTTCAACAAAAACGTCAAATAACCATTTGCGACAGGAGAATATATGAAAGAATTCGAGTTGAAATACGGTTGCAACCCAAATCAGAAACCTTCCAGAATTTTTATGCAGGACGGAAGCGACCTGCCCATAGAAATCCTGTGCGGACGTCCCGGATACATCAATTTCCTCGACGCGTTCAACAGCTGGCAGCTTGTCAAGGAAATCAAGGAAGCTACGGGGCAGTGTGCCGCAACCTCTTTCAAACACGTCAGCCCCACGTCCGCCGCAATCGGCAAAAAACTCAACGACAAACTTAAAAAGGCGTGTTTTGTCGACGACATCGAAGGACTTGACGACAGTCCCATTGCCTGCGCATATGCAAGAGCGCGCGGAACGGACAGAATGTCGTCTTTCGGCGACTGGATTGCATTGAGCGACGAATGCGACGCGACCTGCGCAAGAATAATCGCACGCGAAGTTTCCGACGGTATCATCGCTCCGTCCTATTCTCCCGAAGCTCTCGAAATTCTCAAAACCAAAAGAAAGGGCGCATACAACATCGTTAAAATCGACCCGAACTACGTGCCGCAGGAAATCGAACGCAAACAGGTTTTCGGCATAACGTTCGAGCAGGGCAGAAACAATTTCGCAATCAACCGCGCGCTGCTTGAAAACGTCGTGACCGAAAAACAAATTCCCGACGA
>OHPK01000773.1_pt1 | contig 14734 bp, 10 predicted proteins | sample 1577661 | NCBI WGS metagenome assembly OHPK01 (sample SAMEA3879556, study PRJEB24766) | human gut metagenome | biome: human-associated habitat; feature: feces | place: USA | collected 1985/1987
CACGCCGTACTGCCCCAGCAGGGCGGACGAGAGCAGAAGCCGCGTCCCCTCGAAAAGCGAGGACAGGTCGTCGCGCGTGACCTTCTGCGTTTCAAGCTTTGCGAAGAATGCCGCGCGGGACGCGCGCGACCCCTCGGCGATGAGCCGCGCGAGCTCAAGCGCGCGCTCGTCGGGCGCGCCGCCCTCTTCGACGGTGGGGGAGAGCTTGACCTCCACGCAGCGCGAGCGGATGGTCTGGAGCAGAACCGCCGGATTTTCCGCGCAGAAGAAGAACGCTGCGTAAGCGGGCCCCTCCTCCACAAGCTTCAAAAGCACGTTCTGGTCCTTTTCCGTCAGGATGGTGCAGTCCTCGAAAATGTAGACCTTGCGCGCGCCCTCGTTCGGGCGGATGAACGCGTCGGCGCGTATCGCGCGCACAGTGTCGATCGAGAGCTCCTTGTGCTCTGCGTCGCGCACGAACATGACGTCGGGGTGGATGTCCTGCATCACCTTGCGGCAGGCAGGGCAGGCGAGGCAGGGCTTGCTTTCCGCTGTGCACTCCATCGCCGCGGCGGCATAGCGCGCAGCGCTCACGCGGTCGCCGCTGCCGCTGAAAATGAGTGCGTGCGACAGTGCGCCGCGCTTTGTCGCGGCGCGAAGACGCGCCGCCGTATCGGTTTTTGCAAAATCCAAAAGCTCCATTGCCCGCTCCATGCTCTGTACTCTGCGCGCATTTTCAGCGCAAATTTAAAAATAGTATATCGCAAAAGTGCGGCGCTTGCAAGAAAATCCGCGCCCCGCGACGGAAAAACAGAACGATTTTGCGCCAAATTGCGTTTTGCGGGAGAAAAAATGCGGAAAGTCGACAAAAATTTCACAACTTGTTATTGAAAGTCGGGGATTTTCTGTCTATAATAATATGGCTTGATAATGATCACACAGCGATACATTTTTAATGGAGGAAAACCAATGAGCAAAAAGTATGTCTACCTGTTCTCGGAAGGCAACGCTACCATGCGTGAGCTTCTGGGCGGCAAGGGCGCGAACCTGGCCGAGATGACCAACATCGGTCTGCCCGTGCCCCAGGGCTTCACCATCACGACCGAAGCCTGCACCCAGTATTACGAGGACGGCCGCAAGATCAACGATGAGATCATGGCAGAGATCATGGAATACGTCGCGAAGATGGAAGAGATGAACGGCAAGAAGTTCGGCGATCTGAAGAACCCCCTGCTCGTCTCTGTCCGTTCCGGCGCGCGCGCTTCCATGCCCGGCATGATGGATACCATCCTGAACCTCGGTCTCAACGACGACGTCGTCGCCGCCATGATCGCGGGCAACCCCGACCCCAACTTCGAGCGTTTCGTTTACGACTCCTATCGCCGCTTCATCCAGATGTTCTCCGACGTCGTTATGGAAGTCGGCAAGAAGTACTTTGAGCAGCTCATCGACGCGATGAAGGAAAAGCGCGGCGTCAAGCTCGACATCGAGCTTACCGCGGCCGACCTCAAGGAACTCGCCGAGCAGTTCAAGGCCGAGTACAAGCAGCAGATCGGCGAGGACTTCCCCTCCGACCCCAAGACCCAGCTGTACGAAGCCATCCGCGCCGTGTTCCGCTCCTGGGACAACCCGCGCGCGAACGTCTATCGCCGCGACAACGACATCCCCTATTCCTGGGGCACTGCCGTCAACGTCATGCCGATGGTCTTCGGCAACCTGAACGACAACTCCGGTACCGGCGTCGCCTTCACCCGTGACCCCGCCACCGGCGAGAAGAAGCTCATGGGCGAGTTCCTGACCAACGCTCAGGGCGAGGATGTCGTCGCCGGCGTCCGCACCCCGATGCCCATCTCCCAGATGGAAGAGAAGTTCCCCCAGGCTTACGCCGACTTTGTCAAGGTCTGCGACCTGCTCGAGGATCACTACCGCGACATGCAGGACATGGAGTTCACCGTCGAGAACGGCAAGCTCTATATGCTCCAGTGCCGCAGCGGTAAGCGCACCGCGCAGGCTGCTCTCAAGATTGCCTGCGACCTCGTGGACGAGGGCATGATCGACGAGAAGAAGGCCGTCTCCATGATCGACCCGCGCAACCTCGACACCCTGCTCCATCCCCAGTTCGATGCGGCTGTCCTCAAGAAGGCTCCCGCCATCGCCAAGGCTCTGCCCGCCTCCCCCGGCGCCGCCTGCGGCAAGATCGTCTTCTCCGCTGAGGATGCCAAAGAGTGGAAGGAGCGCGGCGAGAAGGTCGTTCTCGTCCGTCTCGAGACCTCTCCGGAGGATATCGAGGGCATGAAGGCCTCCCAGGGCATCCTGACCGTCCGCGGCGGTATGACCTCCCATGCGGCTGTCGTCGCGCGCGGCATGGGCAAGTGCTGCGTCTCCGGCTGCGGCGAGATCAACATGGACGAGGAGAACAAGAAGTTTGAGCTCGCCGGCAAGACCTATCACGAGGGCGACTTCATCTCCATCGACGGTTCCACCGGTAACATCTACGACGGCATCATCCCCACGGTCGACGCCACCATCGGCGGCGAGTTCGGCCGCGTCATGGCTTGGGCCGACAAGTATCGCCGTCTGGGCGTCCGCACGAACGCCGATAACCCGCACGACACCGAGCAGGCCGTGAAGTTTGGCGCTGAGGGCATCGGCCTCTGCCGCACCGAGCACATGTTCTTCGAGGCTGACCGTATCCCCGCCATCCGCGAGATGATCTGCTCCGACACCGTCGAGCAGCGCGAGAAGGCGCTCGCTAAGCTCGAGCCGATGCAGCAGGGCGACTTTGAGGCCATGTATATCGCGCTCGAGGGCCGTCCGATGACCGTTCGTTTCCTCGATCCCCCGCTGCACGAGTTCGTTCCCACCGAGGAAGCTGACATCGAGCAGCTCGCCAAGGACATGGGCAAGAGCGTTCAGGACATCAAGAACATCATCGCCTCTCTGCACGAGTTCAACCCCATGATGGGTCACCGCGGCTGCCGTCTGGCCGTTACGTTCCCCGAGATCGCTGCCATGCAGACCCGTGCGGTCATCAAGGCTGCGCTGAACGTCAACGCCGCGCATCCCGACTGGAACATCATCCCCGAGATCATGATCCCGCTCGTCGGCGAGGTCAAGGAGCTCAAGTACGTCAAGGATGTCGTCGTCGAGGTCGCTGACAAGCTGATCGCCGAGGCCGGCAGCTCCATGAAGTACAAGGTCGGCACCATGATCGAGATCCCGCGCGCCGCTCTGACCGCGGACGAGATTGCCAAGGAAGCGGACTTCTTCTCCTTCGGCACGAACGACCTGACCCAGATGACCTTCGGCTTCAGCCGTGACGATGCCGGCAAGTTCCTCGGCGCATACTACGACAAGAAGATCTACGAGAGCGATCCGTTCGCCCGTCTCGATCAGACCGGCGTCGGCAAGCTCGTCTCCATGGCCACCAAGATGGGCCGCGAGACCAACCCGCACATCCACCTCGGCATCTGCGGCGAGCACGGCGGCGATCCCACGTCCGTCGAGTTCTGCCACAAGGTCGGCCTGGACTATGTCTCCTGCAGCCCGTTCCGTGTCCCCATCGCCCGCCTCGCTGCCGCTCAGGCTGCGATCAAGGACATGCAGTAAGCAAATCGCTTTCGGCATAGGCTTTTATTGAATCAAACAAGCGCCCAGCCATTCGGCTGGGCGCTTGTACTTTGTAAAAAGATGTGGTAGGATGTGGACCAATCAGATGTTGGATGGGAAAGGGGAGAGTGCATGGAGATCAAACCCTTGGATAAGGAGACGTATGCGGGCAAAACATTTACGGCTTGCTACCGCACGAATGGCTATTATGAGATCCGCCCGTCCGAGACGGGCTTTCAGATGGACTATGTACCCTTTGCGGAGCCGACTGAGAGATCGTTCGACGATGTATTCTTCGGCGAATGGCTCGAAGACCCGATCGCCTTCGGCGCGTTCGAGGGCGAAAAACTGATCGGATATGTCGAAGGCTCGATAGAGGGCTGGAATAACCGTTTTCGGCTCAGCAACATCTGTGTGCTGGACTTTTCCGAGCGCAGCAGGGGCGTCGGCACGGCGCTGATGAAGACCATAGAGCGAGCAGCGGAGGACGCCGGGGCGCGCATGCTGATTTTAGAGACGCAGTCGTGCAATGAAAACGCCATCGCGTTTTACAAAAAGAACGGTTTCGAAATCGTCGGCTTCGACCTGTACGCCTACTCCAACGACGATCCTGAGCGGCACGAGGTGCGGATCGAAATGGGGAAGAAGTTGCACTGAGCGCCGGTTTTGCATCTTAAAAGCATTTTTCAAAGGAGAACACAGCCATGCTGTTACTGCTTCAGATCATTTTATGTTGTCTTCTGTATCTCGCGCTGGTCAAATGCGCGGTGCGAGACAGCGGGCGCAACTGCCTCTATTTTTACCCGGACGCGTATCTCGACGAGGCGCAGAAGCGCGGCATCGCCGACAAGACTGAGGAGCTGCGCAAGGGCAAGCGCTTTATGACGTTCTTCTGTCTTGTGATCTTTGCCGTGCTGGTCGCAATCATCGCTGGATGGAACGGCGTGAAGGACTTCCATACCGCCTGCTTTGAAGCCTACCTTTTCCTCGTGGTGATGAACTGGTTCGACGGCCTCGTCATCGACCTGCTGTGGGTCGGCCACAGCAAGATCTGGCGTATCGAGGGCATGGAGGGCGTTCCCTACGTGAAGCCGTGGCGGACGGTCGTCATCAAGCGCAGCGCGGCCATGATGCTGTACCTGCTTGTCGCGGCCGTGATCGGCGGGATCGTTGTGCTGATCGGCAAAATCTGAACAGCGGAAGAAAAAAGGTTCCCAAGCCAATGGCTTGGGAACCTTTTTCGCATCGCCGCGCGATGCAGAGGATCAAAGGAGAGGTTCATAAAGAAGTTTGGAAGAGATCGTTTCAGATACGGCTGCGGATCTCCGCACCCATGGCCTTGCAGCCGACGAGTTGGCAGTTTTCCTGCATGATGTCGCCGCAGCGGAAGCCCGAACGCAGCGTTTTATCCACCGCGCGCTCGATGGCGTCGGCCTCGGCGGCCATGTCGAAGCTGTAGCGCAGCATCATTGCGGCGGCCAGGATCGTGCCGATGGGGTTTGCCTTGTCCTGCCCCGCAATGTCGGGCGCGGAGCCGTGGATGGGCTCATAGAGCCCGTTCGTGCCGTCGCCCATGCTGGAGGACGGGATCATGCCGATCGAGCCCGTGATCTGACTCGCCTCGTCGGAGAGGATGTCGCCAAAGAGGTTTTCGGTCACGATGACGTCGAACTGGCTCGGGTCACGCACGAGCTGCATCGCCGCGTTGTCGACATACATGTGGTGAAGCTCGACATCGGGGTAGTCCTTCGCGACCTCCGTGACCGTCTTGCGCCAGAGGCGCGAGGTGTCGAGCACGTTGGCCTTGTCGATGGAGGTGACGCGCTTGCGGCGTTTGCGCGCAGTCTCGAACGCGACGCGCGCGACACGCTTGATCTCGTGCTCAGAGTAGGCCATGATGTCGGTGGCCTTCTGCTCACCGTTCGCCTCTTCCGTGCGGTGCTCGCCGAAGTACACGCCCCCGATGAGTTCGCGCACGACGATGAAGTCGATGCCGTTTGCCGCGATGTCAGCGCGCAGCGGGCAGGCGGCGGAGAGCTCGGAGAACATCTTCGCAGGGCGCACGTTCGTGTAGAGGCCCATGCCCTCGCGCAGCTTGAGAAGGCCGCGCTCGGGACGGTTGGCGGCGGGCTGATTGTCCCACTTCGGGCCGCCGACTGCACCGAGCAGCGCGCTGTCCGCGTTGCGGCAGGTCGCTAAACTCGAATCCGGCAGCGGCACGCCGAATTTATCGATGGCGTTGCCGCCCATCGGCGCGTCGACGTAGGTGAAGGTGTGGCCAAACTTCGCGGCCACGGCGTCTAAAACGCCCATGGCCTCGGTGACGATCTCGGGGCCGATGCCGTCGCCCTTGATGATGGCAATGGTCTTGTTCATTTCGCCGCCTCCTTTACCTTGAGTGAGGCCATCAGGCCGCCGCGCGCGATCATATCCTTGATAAACGGCGGGAAGGGCTCGGCCTGATACGTCGTGCCCTTTGTCACGTCTGTGATGACGCCGGTGTCGAAGTCGACCGTTACCTCGTCGCCATTTTCAATGTCCGCGCTCGCGGCGGGGCACTCCAAAATGGCGAGGCCGATGTTGATAGCGTTGCGATAGAAGATGCGGGCGAAATTCGCCGCGATGACGCAGGAGATGCCGCTTGCCTTGATGGCGACGGGTGCATGCTCGCGCGATGAGCCGCAGCCGAAGTTTACGCCCGCGACCATGATGTCGCCGTCTTTGACGCGGTGGATGAAATCCTTGTCGATGTCCTCCATGCAGTGGGAGGCGAGCTCCTTGTGGCTCTGGGTGTTCAGATAGCGCGCGGGGATGATGACGTCCGTATCGACGTGATCCCCATACTTATGGACAATGCCGTGTGCATTCATTTGTTCATGACCTCCTCCGGATGAGAAATGTGGCCGGTAATGCCCGATGCCGCGGCGACCGCCGGAGAGGCGAGGTAGACCTCGCTGTCGACGTGGCCCATGCGGCCGACAAAGTTGCGGTTGGTGGTGGAAACGCAGCGCTCGCCGGCGGCGAGGATGCCCATGTAGCCGCCGAGGCACGGCCCGCACGTGGGCGTGGAGACGATGCAGCCAGCGTCGAGGAAAATGTCGGTGTAGCCCTCGTGCATGCAGGCGCGGTAAACTTCCTGCGTGGCGGGGATGACGATGCCGCGGACGTTCGGGGCCAGGTGATGGCCCTTCAGGATCGCGGCGGCAGCGGCCATGTCGGGGAGCTGGCCGTTCGTGCACGAGCCGATGACGATCTGGTCGATGGTGATGTCGCTGCCCTCGTGCGCGCTGTGCGCATTTTCGGGCAGGTGCGGCCAGGCGACCGTGCAGTCGACCTTGCCGAGGTCAATGTCGATAACGCGCTCATATTCTGCGTCGGGATCGGCCTCGAACGCTGTCCAGGGGCGGTCCACGCGGCCCTCAACATAGGCGCGCGTCACGTCGTCGACGGGGAAAATGCCGTTTTTGCCGCCCGCCTCGATGGCCATGTTGCAGATCGTCAGGCGGTCGTAGATCGTGAGGTTCTTGACGCCCTCGCCGGAAAATTCGATGGACTGGTAGCGTGCGCCGTCCACGCCGATCATGCCGATGAGCGTCAGGATGACGTCCTTGCCGGAGACGAACGGACGGAGCTTGCCGGTGAGATTCACCTTGATGGCGGACGGGACTTTGAACCACGTTTCGCCCGCGGCCATGGCCGCGCCCATGTCGGTCGAGCCGACGCCGGTGGAGAATGCGCCGAGCGCGCCGTAGGTGCAGGTGTGCGAGTCCGCGCCGATCACGGCCTCGCCCGGGGCGACAAGCCCCTGCTCGGGCAGCAGCGCGTGCTCGATGCCCATCGTGCCGACATCGTAAAAATGGTCGATGTCGAAGCGGCGGGCAAAGGTGCGGCACTGCTTGCACTGCGTGGCGGACTTGATGTCCTTGTTCGGTGCGAAGTGGTCCATCACCATGGCGATGCGGCTCTTGTCGAAGACTTTTTCAAAGCCCGCGGATTCAAATTCGTTGATAGCCACGGGGGTCGTGATGTCGTTGCCGAGGACGAGGTCGAGCTTTGCCTGGATGAGCTGGCCCGCGCGCACGCTCTCAAGTCCTGCGTGCTTGGCGAGAATTTTCTGCGTCATTGTCATGCCCATGTCGCGTTTCTCCTTTCAGTTGCCGGATTCCATGATCTTGTTGATGCCGTTAACGTAGGCGCGGATCGACGATTCGATGATATCGGTCGAGAGACCCGAGCCGGTGTACGACCGCCCGTCGGGGCCGGAGACCTTGACCACGGCCTCGCCGATGGCGTCCTCGCCGTCCGTGACGGCGTTCAGGCTGAAGCTCTCGAGCTTTACGTCCATTTGGAGCATGCGGTTGATAGCCTTGAACGAGGCGTCCAGCGGGCCCGTGCCGATGGCGACATCTTCGATCTGCTCGTCGCCGCGCTGGAGCTTGATGCACGAGATGTTCGGCACGCCGTGGCCCGTGTTGACCACATGACTCACGAGCTGGCAGCTGCCCTGCACCGCGGCCTGGCGGTGGAGCACGAGCGCCTCAATGTCGCTGCTCGTGATGTTCTTTTTCTTGTCGGCGAGATCCTTGAAGCGGGTGAACACGCTTTCAAGCTCCTCGTCGCTCAATTCATAGCCCATGGATTCGAGCTTTTCGCGCAGCGCGTGCTTGCCGGAGTGCTTGCCGAGCACCATCGTGTTCTGCGGGATGCCGACGTCGGTGGAGTTCATGATCTCGTACGTTCTTGCATTGGCAATGACGCCGTGCTGATGGATGCCCGACTCGTGCGCGAAGGCGTTCGCGCCGACGATGGCCTTGCTCGGCGGGATGGGCACGCCCGTGATGTTGCTCAGCAGCTTGCTCGAGCGGTAGATCTGCTTGGTGTTCACGCCGGTCTCGGCGTCGTAGAAGTCCTTTCTCGTGCGCAGCGCCATGACGATCTCTTCAAGGCTCGCGTTGCCCGCGCGCTCGCCGATGCCGTTGACCGTGCATTCGACCTGCGTCGCGCCCGCGCGGACGCATTCGAGCGAATTGGCCACCGCCATGCCGAGGTCGTTGTGGCAGTGGACGGAGATGTCGACATGCTCGACGCCTTCGATGTTTTTGCGCAGGTACGTGATGAGGTCATACATCTCCTGCGGCGTGGAGTAGCCGACGGTGTCGGGCACATTCAGCGTCGTCGCGCCCGCGGCGACGGCAGTGGAGTAGCAATGGGCCAGAAATGCCCAGTCGGAGCGGGAGGCGTCCTCGGCGGAAAACTCGATGTCATCGCAATAGCTCTTGGCGTAGGCGACCATCTCGCGGATGCGGTCGATGACCTGCTCGCGCGTCATCTTGAGCTTGTACTCCATGTGGATGTCGCTCGTCGCGAGGAAGACGTGGATGCGGGGGTGGTTCGCTTCCTTCACGGCGTCCCACGCCGCGTCGATATCGCCCTTGGCGCAGCGCGCGAGCGAGGCGACCGTGCAGTTCGTCACCGCGGCGGCGATGGCCTGCACGCTCTTGTGGTCCATCGGAGACGCGATGGCGAAGCCCGCCTCGATCACGTCGACGCCCAGCTTTTCAAGCTGGCGGGCCATTTCGATCTTTTCCGTCAGATTCATGCTGCAGCCGGGGGACTGCTCGCCGTCTCGTAAGGTCGTGTCAAAAATTTTAATGCGCTTCATGGGGTGTTCCTCCTGCTTTTTTCTCTCGCATAGCAACAAAAAAAGCCTCCGTCTCTTCCCTTGAAGAGACGAAAGCTCAAAACTTCCGCGGTACCACTCTTGTTGGCATAAAATATGCCCGCCTTCTGCATCGGCTTGAAAATCAAATGAATGCGCCTCGTTGGTAACGGTGAGGAGATCCGGCTCCGCCTAAACGAATGTCTCAGCGAAGCTACTCAGGGGCCAGTGACATCATCCCGCTCTGCATTGCCTCGCAGCGACCGGCAACTCTCTGAAGCGTCTGTAGGACGAATTTTTCCCCGTCATGGTATTTGTGAACTATGAGATTCAGTGATGCTACTATAATCACCCGCCCCCGCTTTGTCAAGCAGGGAAAAAGAAATTTGCGCTTTTGACAAAAAACTGCGCGGCGGAAAAACATATTTTGCACACTTTGAACGGAGAAAAAGGCGGGAGAGCAAAAGAAAAGGGAACGCGCAAGCGTTCCCTTTTTTGCCAAAATTTCTTACCTGCCGCCGAAGATCAGGCTGCCGAGCCCCGTGGAGGTCAAAAACAGAATGAGCATGACAACGGGCACGACATACTTCATCATCACGCTGTAGAGCTTGGCGCGGCCGAAGTGTTCGCCGTTTTTCTCGACCTCGGCGATGATCCATTTCGGACCCACGACCCAGCCGACCAAAATGCTCGTGAGCAGGCTGATGAACGGCATCAGGAAGCTGTTGCTGATGTAGTCCATCACGTCGAGCAGCTGCGCGGTCGAGCCGTTGGGTAGCGGAAGCTCAAAGTAGAGCACATTGTAGCCCATGCAGATGAGCACAGCCGTCACGAGCGAATAGACGCCCACGGCGGCGCACATCTCCTTGCGCGACTTGTGGAAAATCTCCATGCAGTTGGCGACAAGCGTCTCCATGACGGACACGCAGCTCGTCAGCGCGGCGAAGCCGAGCGCGAGGAAGAACACCGCGCCCACGACGCGGCCCATGCCGCCCATCGCGGCGAAGACCTTCGGCAGGCTGATGAACGTTAGGCTCGGGCCGCTGGCCATGCCGTCGGTGCCGAGGAAGACATAGACGGCGGGGATGATCATCAATCCTGCGAGGAACGCGACGCCCGTGTCGAAAATTTCGATCTGGTTGTTGGCCTTGTTGAGGTCGACATCGTCCTTGACGTAGCTGCCGTAGGTGATCATGATGCCCATGCTGACACTGAGCGAGAAGAAGAGCTGACTCATCGCGTCGAGCGCGATGTTCAAAAAGCGCTGGACGGTCAGGCCCGTGAAGTCGGGCTTAATGTAGACGAGCAATCCTTCGATACCCGTGCGCGTCATGCCGCTCTCGTCGGTGTAAGAGAGCGTGAGCGAGAAGATGGCGATGCCGATGATGAGAAGGAGCAGACCCGGCATGATGTAGCGGGAGTATTTTTCAATGCCCTTTTCAACGCCGCAGTACACGACCCACGCCGTCAGCGCCAAAAAGATCAGCATGAAGACGATGGGCGAGACGGGGGAGGTGATGAACGAGGTGAAGAACCCGTCCTGCGCGGCGGCATCGCCGCTTGAGACGAGGTAGAGGGTAAAATACTTCGTGATCCAGCCGCCGATGACGGAGTAATACGTCATGATGAGCGTGGGGACGAGGAAGGTGAGGTAGCCCAAGAACTTCCACTTTTTGTTGAGCGTTGCAAAGGCGTTGAGCGCATTCTGCTTTGTGCGGCGGCCGATGGCTACGTCGGTCGTCAGCAGGGTGAAGCCGAATGTCAGCACCAGCACGAGGTAGACGAGCAGAAACAGTCCGCCGCCGTCCTTGGCGCAGAGATAGGGGAAGCGCCAGATATTGCCGACGCCCACTGCGCTGCCCGCCGCGGCCAGCACAAAGCCGAGCGAGCCGCTGAAACTACTGCTTTTTTTCATGTTCGATTCTCTCTTTTTTTTCATGTAAATGGAATGACTAATGCCCCATTATAGCAGAAGAAACCGAATTGGCAAGGGGAGAGACGCTAAAAATGCAGGAATTCTTGCGAAAATGCGAAAAAATATCTCACCAGCGGCCTGCTGGTGAGATATTTTATTCATAGCAGGATTAGATTTTGTCATGGCCGACGGCTTCGTCGGTGAAGACGGCCTCGAATTCCTCAGCGCTCATCGTCTCATGCGCAAGCAGGAATTCTGCCACGGCGATGAGGTGCTTCTGATCGCGCGAGAGGATGTCCTCGCAGCGCTCGTAGGCCGCGTCGATGATGGACTTGACCTCCTCGTCGATCTGTGCGGCGACCTGCTCGGAATACGGCTTGGCCTGCGCCATCGAGCGGCCGATGAAAATTTCATCGTGGCCGGATTCGAACGAGATCGAGCCGAGCCTGTCGCTCATGCCGTACACCGTGACCATCTTGCGCGCAATCTGCGAGGCGCGCTGGATGTCGTTCGACGCGCCGGTCGAAATGTCGCCGAGCATCAGCTTTTCCGCCACGCGCCCGCCAAGCAGCGAGACGATCTGCTCTTCCATATAGCGCTTGGACTGGTACGAGCGGTCCTCCGTGGGCAGCGAGATCGTCATGCCGCCCGCGCCGCCGCGCGGAACGATCGTGATCTGGTGCACAGGGTCGTGCGTCGGCAGCGCGTGCATCACGATGGCGTGACCGGCCTCGTGATAGGCGGTCAGCTTGCGCTCGTGCTCGCTGACGACGCGGCTCTTCTTCTCGGGACCTGCGATGACCTTGATCTCCGCCTCGGAGAAATCAGCCATCGTGATGAGCTTGCTGCCGCGGCGCGCGGCGAGCAGCGCCGCCTCGTTCGAGAGGTTCTCGAGGTCTGCGCCTGTGAAGCCGGGCGTGCCCTTGGCGACGGTGGAGAGGTCCACATCCTCGGCAAGGGGCTTGTTTTTGACATGGATCTTCAGGATCTCCTCGCGGCCGCGGATGTCGGGAAGCCCCACGTAGACCTGACGGTCGAAGCGGCCCGGGCGCAGCAGCGCGGGGTCGAGGATGTCGGCGCGGTTCGTCGCCGCCATGACGACGACGCCCTGATTCGTACCGAAGCCGTCCATTTCGACGAGCAGCTGGTTGAGCGTCTGCTCGCGCTCGTCGTGGCCGCCGCCGAGGCCCGTGCCGCGCTGACGGCCCACGGCGTCGATCTCGTCGATGAAGATGATCGCGGGGGCGACCTTTTTCGCCTGTTCGAAGAGGTCGCGCACGCGGCTCGCGCCGACGCCGACGAACATCTCGACAAAGTCAGAGCCGGAGATCGAGAAGAACGGCACCTTCGCCTCGCCCGCAACGGCCTTGGCCAGCAGCGTCTTACCGGTACCGGGAGAGCCGACGAGCAGCGCACCCTTGGGGATCTTTGCGCCGATGGCGGTGTATTTTTCGGGGTTGTGCAGAAAGTCGATGATCTCGACGAGCGATTCTTTCGCTTCGTCCTGACCGGCGACGTCCGCGAACGTCACGCCGGTGGACTTTTCCATGTAGACCTTGGCGTTGGCCTTGCCGACATTGCCGATGCCGCCGATGCCGCCCATGCCGCCGGACTTTTTCGCGATGAAGTTCATCAGCAGCATGAACGCGCCGACCATCAGCACCGTGGGCAGAATATAGTTCACCATGAACGTGAGGATCGGCGAAACGGGCGGCTGATAGGGCTTGGTGTAGGTCACGCCGTGCTCATCGCACAGGGTGATCAGCTTTTCCGTCGCGTCGGGAATGATGGTGGTGAAGAGCGTATAGTTCTGATCATAGCTCTTGCCGTCGTCATCCGTGTAGGTAAAGCCGTCGACCGGCGTGATGGTGAAGACCGTGTCGCCGAATTCGATGGACTTGACCTTCCCCTCCTCCACGAGTTCGACAAGCTCGCTGTATGCGATCTCGCACGAAGACTCGGCGGTGCGGGCCTGATCGAGCATGACGGAGAGGTAGTTCACACCGATCGTCAGCAGCAGCGCCCACAGGACGATCGACCACATGCCCCCGCCGCGCCGGCGGTTCTTGTCGCCGCGATTGCGGTTGTTTCTGTTGTTTGGCTCCATGTTGTTCCTCCTGTCGGGAGACAGAAAAATGCGAAGATGCGCACTTTTTGAATTAGTGATTTCAACTATACCATATATAAGAAAATCGCACAAGTTTTCTACGGTGAATTTTCGATGAACTTTTGCTTTGTGCCCTCTTTATCTTGCCCTTGTTCTGTGTTATAGTTGCAATGGAGTATTCTATAAAAATTTGTCACAAGGAGAAATTTCTTTTATGGATAAGGAACGCAGGGAAAAGACCGCGCGCGTGCAGGACGCGGAGGCCGACGGCATCATCGAGGGCCGCAACGCCGTGATCGAAGCGCTGCGCGCGGGCACGACCATCGACAAAATTTTCATCCAGAAGGGCGAGACCGATAAGACGCTCGGCCACATCGCCTCGACCGCCCGCGCCGCGGGCGTGGTCGTCGTGGACGCGGACAAGCGCAAGCTCGACTTCATGTCCCGCACGCACGCCCATCAGGGCGTCATCGCGCTCACGAGCGTGCGCGAATATGTCAGTGTTGAGGATATTTTGAACATCGCGCGCGAAAAAGGCGAAAAACCCTTGATCGTCGTCTGCGACGAGATCTCCGACCCGCATAACCTCGGTGCGATCATCCGCACGGCGGAGTGCGCGGGCGCGCATGGCGTCATCATCCCCAAGCGCCGCAGCGCGGGCCTCACGAGCATTGTCGCCAAGACGAGCGCGGGTGCGGTGAGCTATGTGCCCGTCGCGCGCGTGCCGAACATTCCCGCGCTTTTGGAGCAGCTGCAAAAAGAGGGCGTCTGGGTCTTCGGTACGGCGGCCGAGGGCACGAGCGACCTCTACTCCGCGGACCTCAAGGGCCCCGCGGCCATCGTCATCGGCAGCGAGGGCGACGGCATGACGAGACTGGTGCGCGAAAAGTGCGACTTCCTCGTCAGCATCCCGATGAAGGGTAAAATTTCGTCGCTCAACGCCTCCGCGGCGGCGGCCATCCTCCTCTACGAGGCGGTGCGCCAGCGTTTGGGGCAGTGACGGTAAAGAAGGAACGATATGGACCCCAAAGACCTTGAATTTGAAGAAACGCTCGCCGACTCCGAGCTGCTGCTGAAAAACACGGCCCGCAGCATGGACGAGGACGCGGAATTCACGCTCGAGAGCATTCTGGCCGAGTACGGCAGCGGCACGCCCGCCGCGCCCGAACCGGAAGAAAAAGAACCCGAGCCGCCGGCGGAAAAGAAACCGCCGGCAAAGGTCGTCCCCCTGCCGAAAAAGGCGGAGGCGGCGAAAAAAACGGTGGATGAAACGGCGGATGAGACCGCCCGCATCCCCGTCATCCCCTTCCCCGGCGCGAAAAAGGCCGAAGAGCCGGTGGAAGCCGAGCCGGAAGAAACTCCCGAAGAAGAGCCCGCGCAGGACGACGAGCCCAAGTCCATGAGCTTGCAGGACGTCCTGGCCCAGACCGTGCAGGAGGCGCTCTCCGAGCGCGAGGACACGATC
>OHPK01000775.1_pt1 | contig 14678 bp, 11 predicted proteins | sample 1577661 | NCBI WGS metagenome assembly OHPK01 (sample SAMEA3879556, study PRJEB24766) | human gut metagenome | biome: human-associated habitat; feature: feces | place: USA | collected 1985/1987
ATCCGCTCTATCGCGGCGAGGGAGAGCATGACCCTGTCGAACGCGCGGACGTACATCTCGCCCGGGGCGGTCTTGTCCGCGGTCTCAAAGTAGAGCTTGCCCACCTCCGCGTAGGCCTCGTTCAGGCTGTCGCGCTCGGAGTTCAGCTCCATGCTCAGCTTCGCCAGCTTCGCGAGGGCCTTGGCCTTCTCGCCGGCGCCGCCCGCCAGGTCGCGGGCCTTGTCCCCCGCGGCGCCCGCCAGGTCGCGCGCTATGTCCGCAAAACCGCCGGCAGCCGCCTTCAGGGACCTTATGAGTTCGTTGTAATCAGCCATCGTTCTTTTCCTCCGTTTTTTCAGTTTCAGCCGCGGCCTCGGCCTCCTGCGCGGCCGCGGAGAGCGCGGCGGCGTAGGTCGGCTTGTGGGGCCGCTTGATGTTTATGAGCAGGATCACCAGCGCCGTGAGCGCGGAGAGCGCCGCGACCAGCTGGGATGTGCGTATGTTGGTGCCGGGTATGTACAGGCTGTCCGTCCTGAGCCCCTCTATCCAGGAACGGCCCGCGCCGTACCAGAACACGTAGAAGAGGAAGACCTGCCCGTCGTACTTCCTGTGCCCCTTCCGGAGCCACCAGCGGTCTATGATGATGAAGCCGACGAGGTTCCACAGGCTCTCGTAGAGGAAAGTGGGATGTACCTGAATGTAATTGGTACCTTCCACAATATGTGCTGCCACATTCTCGGAAATATCCCGGCTGCGCACCGCTTCGATGGGAAGCCGCATTGCCAGGAAATTATCCGTATATTCTCCGAACACTTCACGGTTCATGAAATTGCCCCAACGCCCGATGGCCTGTCCTAAGATCAATCCCGGTACACACAGGTCTCCCAGCCGGAAAGGGCTGATCTTCTTGGTCTTGCAGTAAATGAACAGAGTCAGGAAAGCTCCGATCACACCGCCGTAGATCGCCATACCACCGTTACGGGTATTGAAGATGCTGAGCAGATTATCCTTGTAATAGTCCCAGGCAAAGATCACATAATAGATTCTGGCACCGATCACGGAAAAGATCACGGCATAAATAGCGAAGTCCCAAATAGTATCCGGATTCTCTCCGCTCACCTTTGCCTGGTGCACTGCCATCAGAATTCCCGCCAGTACACCGATACCGATGATCAGACCGTAAAAAGCGATCTCGAAACCGAATACGGTAAAGCTTCTGGGAACATTTTCCAGGTAAATGCCTAAATGGGGAAATGCTATATCTCCTGCATTCATCATAATATTTATATCCTTTCTTAGTATTAACCGGCTTCTTCGCGCTTTGCGCTCTCGAATCCGGCATATCAGACGTTAAATCTGAACAGGATCACATCACCGTCCTGTACGACATAGTCCTTGCCTTCCATGCCGACCAGACCTTTCTCACGTGCAGCTGCCAGAGATCCCTGCTCTAAAAGATCCTTGTAATTTACAACTTCCGCCTTGATGAAGCCTCTCTCGAAATCGGAGTGAATCTTACCGGCTGCCTGAGGCGCCTTGGTACCGATCTTGATGGTCCATGCTCTGGTCTCATCCTCTCCTGCAGTCAAAAAGCTCATCAGACCTAAGATATGATAGCTTGCCTTGATCAGCTTCTCCAGACCGGATTCCTTCAGTCCCAGATCATCCAGGAACATTGCCTTCTCATCATCATCCAGTTCAGAGATCTCTTCCTCGATCTGTGCGCAGATGACGAATACTTCGCTGTTCTCACTTGCTGCAAACTCTCTGACCTTCGCTACCATCTCATTGGAGGCACCGTCATCTGCCAGATCATCCTCGGATACATTGGCTGCATAGATCACCGGTTTGTAGGTCAGCAGATTGTATTCCTTTATCAGAGCCAGCTCGTCCTCATCGGTAACTTCCAGGCTCTTCGCCATCTTGCCGCTCTCCAGATGCTCCTTGATACGCTCTAAGAGTGCCAGCTCCTTGGCATAAGTCTTGTCCATTCTGGCAGCCTTGACTACCTTGGACAGTCTTCTCTCCAGTACTTCCAGATCTGCGAAGATCAACTCTAAGTTAATGGTCTCGATATCCCGCAAAGGATTGACACTACCGTCCACATGGATGACATTGGGATCCTCGAAGCATCTTACCACATGGACAATGGCATCCACCTCACGGATATTGCTTAAGAACTGGTTCCCCAGTCCCTCACCCTTGGAAGCACCCTTTACCAGGCCTGCGATATCTACAAATTCAATCACAGCAGGGGTCACTTTCTTGGAATGATACATCTCTCCCAGCGCTTTTAATCTGTCATCCGGAACTGTTACCACGCCCACATTGGGGTCGATGGTACAGAAAGGATAGTTAGCGGATTCCGCTCCCGCCTTGGTCAGGGAATTGAAAAGTGTACTCTTTCCCACGTTGGGAAGACCTACGATACCCAGCTTCATGATTTATTTACCGTTCAGACCTAACGACAGGGTCTGCCTTTCTTGTATTTTCTATTCTTTATTTCACTCATAAGTCCATCCGTCTCCGTGCAGAGACAAACGAATCCGAAATAGTATTATAGCATACCTCACACTCTTTGCAAAGTCCTTACTGTTCAAAGTAAGTATTGATTCCGGTGAGAAGCCCTGTGGCTAATTGTTCCAATATCACATCGCTGTGGTCCGAATACGCATTTCCCAGTTCCATATCCACAGAAGGGATCGTGCTGTAGGATGTCTGGGTCAGGTCAATACCCATATGTCCTTTCCCATAAATTGTGGCTCCCTGCTCCCGCAGTCCTTCCACCAGATCCGTTCCCAGGGTATCGTGCTGCTGCCAGTGCGATGCCACCGGCTCCATGTTTTTCAGCGCTTCCGGCACCGAGATATAGAAGCATCCCTTGTCGTAATTTTTGCCGTCACCGCTGTCCCAGTGCAGCGCAATATGGCAGTCCGCGACATTGTTGCAGATCACAGTCCGCGCCACATTGTCTAACTGCACATCCTCACTGTCCCGTAGCATCAGCACATCATAACCGGAGGATAACAGCTTATCCCGCAGGATCTGTGCCATACGTAATGTCACCTCCCGCTCCGGTGTGCCGTCCTGAAACGTCATGCCTCCGGAAACTGCTGCAGCTTCCATTGCTCCCGCCGCCGTACTGCCTCCGGTGACTTTCGCCGAGCCGTCCGGATGACACAGAGTCTTTACTTTACTCCCTCCCACAGTACCATGTCCTGCATTGACACCGATGACGATACCTTTTCGTCCAGATTCCTCCGGTGCCCTGTAGAGTACTGCGGCTCCGGTATTTATTTTAGAATGATCTGCATATTCCCATGTGGAATCCAGGGTAATCTGCTGCAAGTTGGTGTATTCCACCGGTTGCATCTGTGGTGTGACATTTGCCGTTCCCTGTGGTGCCGCACTCTCTGAAACCATAGCTTCTATAATTTCTACATTCTCTATGGTCTCTGTGCTCTCCACGGTTTCTGTGCCCTTCACGGTCTCTGTGTTCTCCACGGTTTCTGTGCTCTTCACGCTTTCCGTACTCCCGGTATTTTCCTGTGTTCCACAGGCAGTCAGGGTAAGCGCCAGCACCATAATGGTTACTCTCACCGCCACCCTGTATTGTTTTCTGTGAAGCATTTGTCTTTTTCTCCTCCGATATGAAAAGAACCACAGCTGTGAACTTACAGCTATGGTTCTTCTGTTCTCTCTTCCTTATTCCGCTCATTTCGGAACACATCCTCTGATTAGCCGCGCAGTTTGAAATGCTCTAACAGTTCGTTCAGAGTAGTAGCAGATGCGGAAAGCTCCTCGCTGGTAGCGGAAGTCTCTTCAGCTGCTGCAGAGTTAGACTGGATAACATCATTGATGTCTCCCACACCCTTTTTGATATTTTTAACGGAAACCGCCTGTTTGTCAGACGCAGTACGGATATTGGCAACCTCCTGGATGATCTGATCCAGCTCAGCCATAACCTCCTGCATAGCATCATTGGTCTCCTTGGTGACCTTATTACCCACCTCTACCTCGTTCATGGACTCTTCGATCAGCTTCTTGGACTCTACTGCGGAATTAGCACTCTCTTCTGCCAGCTGTCTGATCTGATCTGCCACGACTGCAAAGCCTCTTCCTGCCTCTCCGGCACGGGCTGCCTCGATGGAGGCATTTAAGGACAGCAGATTGGTCTGGGATGCGATATTCTCAATATCTGCGATGATCTTTTCAATGTTCTGGGTCGTTGCGTTGATCTTCTTCATGGCATCTACCAGCTCATCCATCTTCTTCTGGCTGTTGGCTGCCTCGATACCTACCTTTTTCGCCTTGTCATGTACAATGTCGGTAGACTTGGTATTCTCCAGTACCTGACTGGTTACTTCGTCTACGGTAGCCACCAGTTCTTCTACGGATGCTGCCTGATGGGTAGCGCCCTCCGCGATATCCTGTGCACTGACTGCCAGCTGATTGCTGCCCGCAGATACCTGCTCGGAGGAATCCTGAATACCGTGCATGGTCTCGCTGACCTTATTTACCATTTCATCCAGCTCATCTAAAACATCTCGGAGCTGTCCGACATATGCTTCCGGGCAGCTGCTGTGAACATCAAAATTACCATCGGAAAATTGCTCTACGATAGTCTGCAGATCTGATACAACCTTTTTCAAAATAGCTGCGGCGGTCTCAAAGCTGTCGGAAAGTCTGCCCAGCTCATCCTCAGATTCATAAGGTACGCCGATCTCAAAATCACCGGATGCGATCTTCTCAGACGCAGTTACCAGGTTCGTGATCGGATCTATCAGCATTTTGGCAAGCATTTTCGACATGGATGCATTAAATATGATAGCTAAAACAAGTAAAACCACAACAACTATACTTCCTATATAGCCTTTTGACCGTATCAATTCCACCACTGCCACCAGTGCAAGCACCACATATAAAATATCCATGATGCGGAACGCAAAAGACAGCTTATTTTTAATTGGTTTGTCTCTTAGTATTTCTTCCAGTTTTTTCATTTGTTTCTGCTCCTTCCGTGAATGAACCTTCCTGTATTTTATTTTAATTTTCCTTATCTGTTTCGTCAAGATGAAGCTTCTTAAAATTATGTAAAAATTAAGTATGGGAAGCCCTGCTCATCTCCAGTAATTTATCTCTCATTTCATTCTCAATGCGCTGTAAATCTTCCTCAGCGCTCTGTCTTCTCGCACGTCCCTCTTCCTGGATCTTCATGACCTCATCCAATGTCGTCATCAGTGTCTGATTGGTACTCTTAAGTGTCTCTATATCCACAATTCCCCGCTCGGATTCCTTCGCTGTCTCCACAGAAGCCACCTTCAGTGCTTCCGCGTTCTTCTTCAACAGTTCATTGGTCATATCCGATACGGCACGCTGTGCCTTGGCGGCATCGGTAGCATGATCCAGACCGATGGCAATGACCATCTGACTCTTCCACAGAGGGATCGTATTCACTAACGTCGACTGGATCTTCTCGGACATGGCGATGTCATTAGACTGGATCAGACGAATCTGGGGTGCCATCTGCAGGGAAATGGCTCTGGTCAGCTCCAGATCATAGATCTTCTTCTCAAACCGCTCACACATTGCCGCAAAATCTTTCGCTGCCTGGGTGTCCTCCGGAAGTCCACTCTTCTGTGCCTTCTCTAAAAGCTCCGGAAGCTCCACACTTTTTGCCTGCGCCAGCTTCTTTTTACCTGCCAGGATGTACATGGACAGTTCCTGGAAGTAATTCAGGTTCAGCTGGTACAGCTTGTCCAACACAGCCACATCCTTTAACAGCACTACCTGATGACTCTCCATGGCATCACAGATCTTTGTGATATTGACTTCCGCCTTATCGTACTTTGCTTTCAGATTGCTCAGCTTGTCTCCGCTTTTTTTGAACAGTCCGAAAAATCCCTTATCTTCCTCGGTGTCGAAATCCTTTAACTGTGCCACCACGTCGGTTAACAGATTTCCAACTTCTCCCATATCCTTGGTCCGGACATTACTAAGCGCCGTCTCTGAGAAATCAGCGATCTTCTTCTGGCTTCCGGCTCCGTACTGTAACACCGCCTGGGTATTGGTCAGGTCGATCTGTGCTGCAAAATCATCCACCTGTTTCTGCTCTTCCGGTGTCAGTTCCATCTCGGGAACCGCCTGCTCTTCCACCAACTCCTCCGGCTTCTTCTCCACGATCTCTGCCTTTGCCTCCGCAAAAGGATCCAGTGTAAGAGTCGGTGCTTCTTTTGTTGCTGCGTCTAAATCCATATTCATATTGATACCCCCATTTTTTACAATTGCATCATTTATTATTTACTGTTTTTCCATTACAAAATCGGATTCCGTCAGACCTTCCTTTGCCAGCATGGCCTGTAATACCTGCGCATCCGCCGATGCGTCAAAGGCGGCATCCTGAAACAGATTGTTTAACAATGTCACAAATGCCTGATTGATCATGTCCAGTGTCTTCCCGATCTCTTTCTTGGCCTCGAGAATTTCCTCTCCCGGACTACTGACCTCGTCAAATTCCGCATACTGCTCCACCAGTTTTAAAGTAGTGGGCAGATAATAATCCATTAATTTATGCATTCTGTGCATCTGCTCCGGGTGCTCCTGCACTCTGTCGAAGATCTCCTTCAACAGATTCTCCAGGCGGTACAGTTTCTCAGAGATTGCCTCCTCTTCGATCCGGTCGTTCAGATCCCGCAGATGTCTGATGCATTCCATCCCCTCTGCCACCATACTGTGGAGTTCCTGCTCTCTCTCCGTCTGTGCAGCGTCCTGTGTTGTTCCTTTGTCCGGCATCTGTTTTGCCTGCTCCTCTGATTTTTTCTGTTCCAGATAAGCCTTTTCTGTCTCCAGATATTGATGATAGATCACATCATTTAACATAAAACAGGTCTCTTTGTCATCCAGATGCCCCTCAGGGAACATTCCGGCTTTTAACATTTTGCGCAGATCCTTTTTTACATAGCGGACGCTTTTGCCTGTATAACGCGCCATCTCCGTGATCACACCGTACATCTTGGTACCGCACAGTTCCAGATATTTCTCCGCACGCTGTAATCTCCTGCGCTGTCCGTTGCCATAGGCGATCATCTCCAAAAATACCAAAGAAAGTACTCCCGGAAGGATCGCCGCACTTATACTTGCTGCACTAAAAGCGGCCAGAAGAAGCTGTACCAAAAGTCCCAGCCCGGAAAAGCCTAGTCCGATGCCTCCGAACACGGTGCACAAAGTTCCGGACACGCTTCCCTTTTTCTCCATTTTTACCAAAGAAGTCATCTCCAAAGCCGTAGTCTTTCTGGGTGTCCAGACACCGGCCTGATTTCCAGAACGGTTCTGCGCCGCCTGTGCCTTACGCTGTTCTTCCCATTGTTTTTCCCGTTCTTTTCGCTGTCTGTGCCACTCCTCATTCTGTCTGCGGTGTTCCTCCCGCTGTCTTTCCCGTTCTTCACGCTCCGCCTGGATCTGCTCTTCGGACTTCTCTTCTTCCCGCTTTTTATCCTGCCAGCTGCGCTGGGAATTCCAGACCCTTTTCTCCGCGGCTTCCCTGGACAGATTCGCCTGAAAATCCGCTTCCCGCAGAGCATCGTTGACTGTATCGCTCACTAACGTATTCAGTGCCCGGAAATCTCCGGTCTTCATGGCTTCGGCGATGGTTTCTTTAAATTTTTCCCCAAGATGATTCTGCACTTCACTCATAATTAATATTTTCTCTGACTTTTCAGTTCCTCATAGAGCAGACAATAATTCTCGTAACGTGTCCGCGAGATCTCCCCTTCCGCCACGGCATCTTTCACGCCGCAGACCGGTTCTGAGATATGAGAACATCCTCCGAATCTGCAATATTTTTCAAACGGAACAAATTCGGGATAATATCCCGCCAGCTGCTCTTTTTCCAGTCCGAACAGTCCCAGGGAGCTGAACCCCGGAGTATCCAGAATGTAAGTATCCGGTGCAATGGAGATCAGTTCGGAATGCCTGGTGGTATGTTTTCCACGCTCGATCTTCTCACTGATGGAACCGGTCTCCATCACGATACCCGACTGTAAACAGTTGACCAGCGAAGACTTGCCGACGCCGCTGGGCCCCGCCACCGTGGTGGTCTTGCCCCGAAGCAGGTCTTTTAATCTGTCGATGCCTTCCTTTTCCCTGGCACTGACAGTAATGGTCTGAAATCCCGCCTGTTCATAGATGGAACGATAATCCTCTTTTTTCCCCTCTGCATCAATGTCCTGCTTGTTAAAACAGATGATGCAGGGAATGTCCTGTTGCTGCATCATGATCAGAAAACGATCCAGCAGGTTAAAATTGGGCTGTGGCTTACAGATGGCAAAAATCACCAGTGCCTGATCCACATTGGCAACCGCCGGACGGATCAGTTCGCTGTGCCTGGGAAGCAGTTCTGTGATATTTCCCTTTTTCTGTGCTTCATCTATGACTTCCATCTCCACATCGTCCCCGACCAATGGTTTCCTGTGGTCCTTACGGAAGACACCTTTTGCCTTGCATTCATAGATTCCGTCCGCACTATGCAGAGCATCCCCTGCATGGACATAATAGAAGCCGGCAATTCCTTTTATAATCTTGCCCTTCATAGTTCCTGCCTTTGTCTTATTCCTTCACGAATTCCACTCTTCGGGTAAAGGTCTTGTTCTCTGTGGTGCCGGGAACGACAACATCCCCCTCTGTTGTGGTGCTTGCCGATGTCACCTGGTAGGTCATGGTGAGGGTACCGCCGGAGGAGGCGATGCCGTTGATATTGGTCGCTACCGGGAAGGTGGTAACCTTCGTATCCATCAGTACCGTACCGTCATCCGCCACCAGGGTGATGCCGACTTCCATTCCCGATACATACTGGGGTGCCTCGGAAGTCGTCGGTGCCGCAATGCTGACATTGCACTTATAGGTTACTTTCTGTGCGCCCTGGCTCACCTTAATATCAATGGAGGTTCCCTGATCCACATAGGAACCATGGGAATAGCTCTGATAGCAGATCATGCCCTCTCCCACTTCATCGCTGTAAATATGGGTCACACTGCCTACTGTCAGTCCGGCCTCGATTGCTTCCACCGTACCATCCTGCTCTGACAGTCCGATCAGGTTCGGCACGCGGATCTTCGTATCTTCCTTTCCCAGGCTTACGGTAACGGTGATCACACTGCCTTTCGGCGCCTTATTTCCATCTGCGGGAGTCTGGGCGATCACGCGTCCTGCTTCTATGGTGTCGGAATAATCCTCTGTCTTATTGACCAAAAAGCCCTTGCTTACCAGCTGTGTATTCGCCTCGTCAAAAGTAAGTCCCACCACATTCGGAACTTCTACGCCCTGGGTTCCGGCGCTTGCCGTAAGTGTTACCTTGCTGCCCTTGTCAATCTGGGCACCCACGCTGACGTCGGTACTGATCACCACACCTTCTGCCACGGAATCAGATTCCTCATATACAACTTCCGTCAGAATTCCCAGTCCGGTCAGTGTATTTCTCGCATCATCCACATTCATGCCCTTCACATCCGGCATGGCGACTTTCTCTGCCTCTTCTTTGGTTTCCTCCGTAGTGATGATCGGGCCGGAAGGATTATTGCCTTCGTTCTTTTTCCCGCCGAAGATCTTCACCGCCAGTACGATCAGTATAATACAGATCACCACTCCCGCAACGATTGCCAGAACCGTTGTCACGCGTTCCATCTTGGGATCGTAATCATAATCATCCTCTCCCTCTGCCTCTTCATCATTCTCATACATGGCTTCTGTATCGGAACGTAGGCGCATCGTCTCATCATGATCCTGTTCTTCATACTCCCGGCCACTCTGATACGGAACTTTTCTCTTGATCTGTGCCATATCTTCATCCGAGATCATTCGGGTGCCGCCTTCCATATCCGGATCCTTGTTCACGACAAAGTCCTCCTCCGGATTGATCAGGGACTGCTTCAGGTCTGCAATCAGTTCTGCCATGTTCTGATATCTGCGGTCCGGTGATTTCTGACAACACTTTAATACAATACTTGCAACGCTGGAAGGGATCTCCGGCACGAATTCCTTGGGAGAAGGCATTTCTTCCTGAATATGCTTGATGGCGATCGCTACCGTCGTCTCCCCATTGAAGGGGACTCTTCCCGTAAGCATTTCGAACATGGTGATGCCCAGTGAATAGATATCACTCTTCTCATCACTGTAACCGCCTCTGGCCTGTTCCGGAGACGTATAGTGTACACTTCCCATTACATTGGAAGTGATCGTATTGCTGGTCGCTGCCTTGGCAATACCGAAATCCGTGACTTTTACTTTGCCGTCTTTGGAAATAATGATATTCTGCGGTTTGATATCCCGGTGAATAATATGATTATTATGTGCTGCCTCAATGCCCATACTCACCTGGATGGCAATGCTTACTGCTTCCTTGTAAGACAGACGGGCCTTTTTCTCAATGTACTTTTTGAGGGTAATGCCCTCCACCAGTTCCATTACAATATAGTAGATTCCGTTTTCTTCCCCTACATCATAGACATTTACGATATTGGGATGCATCAGTCCTGCTGCCGCCTGGGCCTCAATACGGAATTTGGATACAAAATTAGCATTCTCGCTGAATTCCTGCTTCAATACCTTGATCGCCACATATCGGTTCAACTTATGACATTTTGCTTTATAGACATCTGACATACCGCCGGTTCCGATTTTCTCCAGAATCTCATAGCGATCGCCGATCATCATTCCTATTTTGATCATTATTGCTCTCCATTCTTATATAACCTAAGTAACTAAGAGTATTATCTGTCTTATGCGCACGGCTCAATAAGGATAACACTGATATTGTCTCTGCCGCCGTTTGCATTGGCTGCCTCTACCAGACGCTCTGCTTTCTCCACAAGATCTCTTGCACCACTGATGATCATGCGGATCTCTTCATCTTCCAGCATATTCGTCAGTCCGTCCGAACACATAAGGACAGTATCGCCTTCCCTGAGTTCTACGGTAAAAAAGTCCGGCTCTACATGATCCTCCGCACCTACCGCTCTGGTAATAATATTCTTGTCAGGATGATTTCTTGCATCCGCACGGTCTAATCCGCCCATGCGTATCATTTCCTCTACAAGAGAATGATCCCTCGTAATCTGCCGTATCTCACGATTCACCACATAAAGTCTGCTATCACCCACATTGGCCACCTGTAAAAATCTGCCCATGCAGGATGCCACCACAACCGTCGTTCCCATTCCTTCCAGCTTCTTGTCTTCGTCGGCTCTCCTGCGGATCACCTCATTGGCTTCCTCGATCGCTCTGCGGAAAATCAGCGTGGGATTTTTTTCAAAAGAACTCTGCATCTCAGCCAGCATGGTCTCTACTGTCACTTTGGATGCATAATCTCCCGCATTATGTCCGCCCATACCGTCCGCTACAATAAACACGTTGGGCAGATTTCCCACCGGTTCCTCAGAGGTATAGATATAGTCCTGATTTACTTTTCTTTTCCTTCCGATATCGGTTATGGAAAACGTCTTGAGCACGTCAATTTTCCTCCTGTGAGAGTCCGTCCGGGTTCTGCATCTCCTGTGTATGACGACGCCTTAACTGTCCGCAGGCTCCGTCAATATCCCGGCCCATCTCTCTTCTAATTGTAACATGTATCTTCTTACTTTCAAGTTTATTTTTAAACGCCTGAATATGCCCGGTATCCGACTGCACGAAGTCCCGCTCTTTAATCGGGTTTACCGGAATCAGGTTAATATGACAGCATAAAGGCTTTGCCAGAGCGATCAGCTCTTTGGCATCCTCTTCCGTATCGTTCACACCGCCTACCAGACTGTATTCAAAAGTGATCCGGCGCCCGGTCTGTTCAAAATAATACCTGCAGACTTCCATCAGTTCTTTGATGGAATACCTGTTGGCAATGGGCATCAGTTTTCTTCTTTTTTCATCTGTGGTTGCATGCAGTGACAATGCCAGGGTAATCTGCAGCTTCTCATCTGCCAGCTGTCGCATTCTCGGCACGATTCCGCAGGTGGACACCGTGACATTTCTCTGGCTGATGTTTAATCCATTCTCATCCGTCAGCAGATGCAGAAACTTTAGAATATTATCATAATTGTCCATGGGTTCTCCGGTTCCCATGACTACCACATTGGAGACCCGTTCCTGCGTCAGTCTCGTGATGGCATAGATCTGATCTAACATCTCCGAAGGCGTCAGGTTCCGCTCCAGTCCATCCAGGGTGGACGCACAGAATCTGCAGCCCATCCGACATCCCACCTGGGAAGAAATGCACACACTGTTGCCGTGTTTGTACTGCATCCACACGCTTTCCACCACATTGCCGTCAGACAGTTCAAATAAAAACTTTTTCGTTCCGTCGATCTTCGACTCCTGTATTCTGACAGGCTTTACACAGGTATATTCATACTTTTCCTTGCATTGTTCCCTGAATTTTGCGGAGAGATTGGTCATCTCGTCAAAGCTTCTCGCTAACTTCACATGCATCCACTCATACATCTGTTTTGCCCGGAAAGCTTTCTCTCCCATACTCTCCAGTTCGGTCTTCAGTTCCTCCAGATTCAGGGATTTGATATCTTTTTTACTATCCATGTCTTATATCTCACGTTCTTCTGCGCAGCCTTGCAAAGTAGAATCCGTCGGTCTCATCCGTTCCCGGCAGAAGTTGTCTCTCCTCCTCTAAAACGAACGGGAACTTTTCCGTGATCCATGCTGCCATGTTCTGATTCTCTTCTCTGTTGATAGTGCAGGTGCTGTACAACAACACGCCACCCGGCTTCACATACCGCCATCCGGCTTCCACGATCTGCCTCTGCAGTTCATGGATAGATTTAAGGCCTTCCGGTGTCACATGATATTTAATGTCTCTCTTTTTGCCCATGACACCTAAGCCCGAACAAGGGACATCCATCAACACAACATCCGCAGATGCTTCCCTCTCTGCGTCATAAACCGTGGCATCATGCACTTCCACTTTCACATTGGTTCGGTGCATGCGCTCCAGATTCTCAAGGATCAAAGCCGTCTTATATTCTGACACATCGCGGGATAACACATGTCCCGTCTCTTTCGTATATTCTGCCGCCAGGATCGTCTTGCCTCCCGGTGCCGCACACAGATCCATAACAAAGTCTCCCGGCTTTATTTTTGCTGCTTTTACCGCCAGGGCAGAAGAAGCATCCTGTACAGTGAATTTTCCTTCGGCAAATCCGGGCAGCTCGCTGACGTTTTCCAGATTTTCCGCCAGATATACATAGGGAAGTTCCTTATGTGCGCTTAAGTGGACCCCTGTAGCCTCTATCTTTTTCTTAAGATCCTCACGGTCCGTTTCCGACAATTCCAGGCAAAAACGCAGAGATACCGGATGAATCTTAAGCAGTCCCATGAGAAGTGTTTCCGTTCCCTCCGTGCCGTATACCGGAAGCCACAGATTCACGATCCATTCCGGCATGGAATATTTTACGCTGAAATATTTTACAGGATCCGTAGGATCCGGCAGGGGCATTTTGTCCTTGCTACGGGATATATTTCGCAGGACGGCATTGACAAACCCCTTCAGAGTACGAAAGCCGCGCTTTGCCGCAAGCTTGCAGGCTTCATTGCATACCGCACTGTCCGGCACCGCATCCATATACAGGATCTGATAGGTACTCATGCGGAGCAGACAACGGATCAGAGGCTTCATCTTGCGGACCGGAACGGAAGAAAACCGGTTCAGATAATAATCCAACTCCAGCTGTCTCTCTATGGTACCCTCTGTAACTCTCTTGATAAATGCCTTATCTCTGGGATCCAGGTAATCGTATTTATCCAGCACTGCTTTTATTAATTTATGGGAAAAATCCTGCCCCTTTTCCAGGTCCAGCAAGATCTCCACAATAATCTCTCTTGTATCGGTGGTTGCGGGCTTCCCCATGCTTAGTCTCTCCTTCTGCGGTTACCGCCATACAACAGGATCAGACGAAGCAGCTGTAATGCGGAGGATGCTGCTCCCGCTACATAGGTAAGAGCTGCCGCTGTCAGCACCTTTTTACCACCGCTTACTTCTTCACTGCCTAACAGTCCGTATTCCTCCACCTTCACGATTGCTCTGCGGGAGGCATTGAATTCCACAGGAAGTGTCACCAGCTGGAAGATCACGGTCAGGGCAAATGCCCAGATTCCCAGCTGGATCAATGTCTGGTTCCAGCTGAGCAGTACTCCTAAGAAAATCAGGGGAATACTTAAGTTGCTTCCGATGTTCACCACCGGTACCAGTGCCGCACGAATACTCATAGGTGCATAGCCATGGGCATGCTGGATCGCATGTCCGCATTCATGTGCTGCCACACCCACAGCTGCAACCGAAGTCTGATTGCAGACACTGTCGGAAAGATTGAGTGTCTTATTGGCAGGATTGTAATGATCGGTCAGATTTCCCGCTATATGAGTCACCTGCACATCATAGATTCCATTTCTCCTGAGAATCTGTTCTGCCGCTTCTCGTCCTGTCATCCCCGAATAACTGCGGATCTTCGAATATTTTGCAAATGTTCCTTTCACCTGGGACGATGCAAACAGGCTGAGAACCACACCGATCAGTACCAGTATATAAGTCCAGTCATAATAAAATCCATAATACATACTTTAATTACCTCCTGTTATCTGTAGTCCCCCTCCAAGAGTACTCTTATTCCTGTGTAAATTTAACTCCGCTTTCAATTGTGTATCCCCTT
>OHPK01000778.1_pt1 | contig 14654 bp, 5 predicted proteins | sample 1577661 | NCBI WGS metagenome assembly OHPK01 (sample SAMEA3879556, study PRJEB24766) | human gut metagenome | biome: human-associated habitat; feature: feces | place: USA | collected 1985/1987
GACGGAAACGGTGAGAGTTCTTGCGGTGATGGAGCCCTTTGCGGTTGCGGTTTCGTTTATCGTATAGTTGGGATTGTCACCGGTGTACGAGAGAGTTATGACGACGGTGATGTCGTTGCCGACATTCACGGTCGCGAACTTGACGCCCGTAATGGTGATTCCGCTCAAATCGATGCCTTCGTCTTCGACCTTGAGCGTGAGCGAACCCGTGTCGGAGAACACGTCGGTGTTGTCGAACTGCTTGGATATAGTGCCTTCGACGGTCACTTCGTAAACTCTCTTTTCAATCTTGCCGAAAGCCGAGATTACGGTGTATGCCGTGCCGGTCGCGCTTTCCTTGAGGTAGGTGTATTTACCCGCGGTAGCGTATCTGGCAACGACGCCGTCACCGTCCTCGCCCACCTGAGTGTAGTTCTTCGTCACGAGTTCCTTGCCCTCGGCGTCAACGAGGTAATAGTTGGGGTTGGAGCCGTTTCTGGCGGCGAGTTGGACGCCGATGAAGATACCTTCAACGGAATCTCCCGCATTCACGCTGTTATAACCCGCCGCGAGGAAAGTGACGACGTAAGCGTTTTTATCGCCGTCAACGGCAAATCCGCTCAACTCGTAATAGACCGCGCCGCTGACGCTGTCGACGAACACGGTGCCGTCGTACTGCTTGGTGGGAAGCGTGAACACAACCGTCAGAGGAGCCTTGGTTATGGTGCAGCCCTGAATGGTAACGGAACTGTTGGTCAACGCATAACTCCTGGCGATGTGAGCGTTCGCCTCGTCCTTTGCCACGAGAGCGATGCCGCTCATCGTTATGTTCCTGCCGTCGCCTGCATTGAGGTTGTCGAAGGAAGCGCTGAAGTCGATGTCGAGGCTGTTGCCGTCGTCGCCGACAAGACCGTTATTGAACACGGCGTTGATGTCTTTTATCTTGTCCCTGAGGGTTGCGTTGGCGTCTTTGGTGCCGTCGTACTGTTTGGTCACGTCGAGGAAGTAGCCGGTGTTGAACACGAGCGTCTTGGGATTGAGTTCCGCAACCGCCTCTATGACGCCCTCGCTGCTCGCGGAGAGCGCGTTGCCCGCGAAGGTGTAGTTGGCGAGCACAACGCCTTCGCTCGCGCTGAACGTCACGTTTTCATACTTGATGTCGTGCAGACGCACGTTGCCGCTTTCGTCATATTGCACGTAAGGATACGCACTGCCTTCGGCAAGGCTACCCTGCCAATAGGTGAAGGTTGCGTCGCCGGCGACAATCGTGATGTTCCTGAGTTCGTCTTCCCAACCGTCGAAGCGATACTTGCTCGCGATGGTTTTGCTGTAACTTCCGTCGAGTTCGGTGGTTGCCGAACCGTATTCCTTTGCAACAAACGCGAAACTCACTTCAATGGGAATGGGTTTGATTGTGGTCTCGATGCCGCTGAGCGCCGCCGCTATATCCGCATCGGAGAAAGAGGGCGCAAAGTTGGAAGACGCGTTGTAGGTGAACCCGCTGACATTGACTCCGGTATAAGTCGCGGCGTCCTTACCGCTGAGGGTGAAGTTTGCGCGCAACCTGAGGTTGGTGAGTTCTGCGTTGGTGAATATCGAGGTGTCGGCGCCGTCGGCCCAGGCAAAAGTGAACCCGACAACGCTGGTGCCGTTGTAATAACGCTCGGGGTAACTTGCGCTTATCTTGACTTCGTCGATTCCGAGAGCGTATTTCTCGATGGTGGCAGCGGTTCTGTAGACCACTATGACGACACCGTCTTTACCATTGTAGTTCCAATCGCCGACCGCAAAGTCGGAGTTCTCGCCGGGAACTTCGAAAGAAATCTCGCTGAGACCTTCCACAAAGAACGCCGTCTCGACGGAATAGGTGCCGGCATCGTCGGTGAGGAGTTGCATCCTGTAGTCATACGCACCGTAACGTCTGCCGAGAATGGTGAAGGAATCGAAGGTGTCGCTGATAGTCTTCAGAACACCCATAATGGTGAAGTTGTCCTCGGTGAGGGTGGGAGTCGCGTCGTAAACCTTGTTGACGACGACGTCTCCCGAAGTGATACCGGAGAACTTGTACGCGAGAATCTTGAAGTCGCCGCCTTCGCCAACGATTTCGAAGATGTATCCTTCACCCGCTATGTCACCGGAAAGCACATAGTTCGCCGCGTCGGCACCCGCGAGTTTCAGACCGGAAATCTGAATGTCGAGGTCGCCTATATCACCCCTGAGGCCCTTGAGTTCATCCTCGGTGAATTCAGGTCTGACACCTTCAATCGCTTTCTTTACGTAGACCGCGGAAGTGTACGCGATATACACATCGTCGCCGGCAATCATATTTCCTATCACGAAGGGATTGTCGGTGTACGGGACGTTTGCGTCGCCGGTGGGAACGGGTTTGTTCATACCCGTCGCGGTGACATCGTCGATGGTGATGTTGAGGGGCTCGACAGTGAAAGTGATGTCCTTGAGTGCTTCCGGGGCGATTTCGTCCACTCTGACGCTGCTGTCGCTGCAGGTGTAGGAGGAAACCGTGTATGCGGCGTAGTACTCACCTGCACCGAGAAGCGCGTTCACGCAGTCGTCGAACCTGCCTGCGCGCACAAAGCCGCTGGCATTGTAAAGCGCTCTGCCGAGTTCGCCGTCGAAGGTAAGCCCGCTGAGGAAACTTTCGTCGACGAGGGTGAGTCCGCCGGCAACGGAGGGTTTGACGGAATAGGACCAACTGTCTTCCGCTCCGTAAACCTTGGTGGTGCCGTCAAACTCGGGCGTGAGCGTGACGTGGAGATAATCGACGGAGACGTTCGCGCTGACGACCACGGAGTACGTGTCGTCGGCGGGGCTATCGCCGTTCATAAGACTGATACCCTCCAGTTCGACAGCAAAGGTCTGACCTGCGGTCGCGGTATGAGCGTCATACCCGACGAGTTTGCCGCCGGTCCACGAAATGGTGAAGCCTTCGGGCAGTCCGGGCGTCGCCGCCGCTCCACCGACGGAGTACGAGAAAGAGAACACGCTTTCGTCGTAATTGAGGAGAGTGTTGTCGAAGTTCACCATATAGGTCGCCACGGGGGCCTTGCCGGCGGCGAACGTTACGGTGATGACGGTCTTGGACCAGTCGTAATCGAGCGTCACGGTTATACCGTCGATAACGGTGTGGAGCACGAGGTTGGCGTTTTCGGGGTCAACCAGCGAGAATTCGGTGCCGACTTTGATGTTGTACACCGTTACGCCGCTGGTGAACTCTCCGTCCACGACGAAAGAGCCCGCCTTAATCTGCGGCACGATGGTGCTGTCGGTAATCTGCTTGTCACCCGACTGTTCGTAGAAATATTTGTAGGTGATGTTGTAACCCTCGAGCGTGGTTATCGTCTGTCCCGAATCGGGAATGATGTACACGTTAAGGGGACTGACGACGAATACGCTGTCCTCTTTGATTACGAGCGTGAAGTTCTTGGAAAGATTCGCGCCGGGGACATTGAGTGCGGTAAACGCGTAGGTGCCTGCGTTGGTGTAGTTGGTAGTGCCCTGATTCTCGTAGGTGTAGTTGCGCGCGCTGGCGGAACCCGCGCCGAGAGTCACATGCAGTCCTCCGCTGACGGACAGACCGGGGAACACTACATTGATGCTGTCGCCGTAGAGCGCGTCCTCTCCGGAAATACCGAGCGTGACGTCACCGTCGGGGCTGCCGTAGGTCTTTCCGCCGCTGACAGACACCTCGATGGCTCTCTGTGCCACGTTGAAGGACTTACCTGCGGTGAAGGTGTAGTTGGCCGCTGTGCAGGCGGAATTGAACGCGAAGGTGTAACTTCCCGCATTGAGGTTGCCCGCCTGAGAGAAGAGCGCGTTGTAAGTTTCGCTGCCGACGGCGTTGCCGTTGACGCTTATGTATCCGCTGCCGAAAATTATATCCGCAAGCGTCTTGTCGTTATCCTGCCCGAGGTCCGCGACGCCTGCGACGGCGGTCACGGAAAGCGCTCCGAGCGCAGAGTCGGTGAGAGCGTCAAACGCCGCTTTCTTTATATCGCCGTAAGTGCCGTCACTCCAGTCTCCCAGACTGCCGCTCAGATTGACCGTACGTTTGGTGATGTTGAGCGAAATCTCGACGATATCGTTGGAGATGTAATAGGGCTGTTCGCTGAAGTCCACGCCTTGGGTGGTTTTGTAACTGCCGGCATTGATGGGGAGCCCGTCGACAAGCCCGTCACCGGACCACTTTATCATTCCGTAAGCGGCCTCACGGACTGCGGCGAGGTCCTGCGCGGAGAAATCGGCGGCGCTGGTTGCGTTGATGACGTGAGTCTTTTCGGTGACTTTGTAACCGTTGTACTCGATGTTGGTAACGGTGGTAAGTTCGACGTTTTTACGGAAAGTGAATCTGAGACCGATGTCGCTGCCCGTGGAACCTATCATACCGAGGTTCTCTGCCTGGTCGAGCACGAAAGCGATGGTCGAACCGCCGGCGAAGTCACCGTCGGGACAAGTTATGTTTTCTCTGATAAAGCCGTCGATACCGTAAGACGTTCCGCGGGGGTCTACCAGGTTCTGGTCATAGAACTTGACGACCTGTTCGCCTATGAACTTGCTGATGGTGTAAGGCACATAGCCGGTGGGCAGACCGTTGACGGTAACGGCGATGTTCTGACCGCGTTTGAAAGTCAGCGTGACTTCGTGGCTGACGAAATCGGATGCTTCAAAGGTCACGTTGCCGAGTGCCGAGAACTTCTCGATGTAGTCGGCGGGAATCTCAAACGTCATCTCATAGGACGTGGGGTCAACAAACAGATAATAAACGCTGAAGTTGGCGTTGCCCGCCTGATCGAGCGTCATTATATATAGTACGCGCACGCCCGCGCCCCCGATATAAACGTTGACGGGGGTCTGTCCGGAAAGCAGACTGCTTTGAGTGGAGGGATTCACGACCTGCCACATATTGTCGTCGCCGGACGTACCGAAGAAAGTTTCAAACGCGTCCGCCATACCGGTGCGCGCGCCCGCAACTTCACTCTTGAAGGAGTCGAGGTCGGTCTTGATGTCGTCGTTGACCGTCTTTCCGTCGGTGTAAACTTTCCAGCCGAAGTATGTAGCGTAGTTGGAATACTCGCCTGTGTTGAGCAGATACTCGTTTATGGTATAGGCGTTGGTGTTACTGGTGAGGGACAGCGCTCCGTTGGCGGTATACCACTTTCTTCCGGCAACGGTACTCGTATCGATGGCGATACCGCCGTTCTCTTCGGAATAAGTCCCTTTGGAAACATATCCGCCGTTTTCGGCGAAATCGAAGTCGCTTATGGATTGGGTATCGATTTTGACGTCGACCGTAGCGGAAGTCGCGCTTCCGCCGCAGCCCGCAGCAACACCGATCGCGTTGGAATTGCTGATACCGAATGCGCCCTTGTCTTCAGCGGTGCCGCCCCTGGAATAAACGAGGGTGAGCGTGACGGTCCAGTCCGCACCGCTTCCCTGAGGAGCGCCGACGTTTATCTGCAACATAGCGCGCGGCAACCCGTCGGTCGTGCGACCTTCCACGAGAGTTGTGATTCCGTTAACGTCAACATCGCCGTTGCCCGCCACGGACACGCTTACCTCGCCCTCGGCCTTGGGAGTAACCGTGGCGGTAAAGTTGTAACTGTCGGCGATGGGAGCGGAACCGTAATAGTTGCCGCCGTAATTGAAAGTGACTATATTTCCGGAAGGATTGAGTTTGAAGGAAATGTCCACGTAGACCTTTCCGTCATCGCCGACCATATACTGGTTTATCCAGCCGCTGGCGTCCTGCTTGGCAGTGCCCGTTCCGTCGGCGTCGTACTGATATTTGGTGCTGACGCCGCTCACGCTCTGGTTGTCGACTTTAATATAATACACAAACGGTGTGGCTTGTACGTTCCCGGCCATATCGGCAACGTAGATTATGAAAGCGTAATAACCCGCCTTTCCGTATTCCTTGGTTCCGCTGAGAGGCGCCGCCTTGTTGAGACCCGTCATATTGCCGGTGTCGCCCACTCTGTACTGAACCGCACCAGTTGTCGTGTTGTACGAGAAATAGACCTTATTGGTGGTGCTGTTTACGGCAAAGGGATATGCCGTTCCGTTGGTGATACCGCTGGTATCGGAAGTCGGCGCGGAAGTGAAGGGGAAGAAAGAGTATTTGACGTCGAAGTAGTACACCCACGCGGAGTTGCCGTCGGTGAGGTTAACCGCGTTGTCCATACCGTTCAGCGTCGCCTGAAGTGCACCGAGGGACAACCAACTGGCGCTGCCGAGGTTTCCGATGTCGCTTGTGCCGCCGGACGGTGCGGTTCCTCCTGCAACAGGCACTGTTGTATCAATGCCTTCAACGGTGATAGTTATTTGCTTGCTGTTGGCGGTAGCGTTGAACCCCGCACCGTTGTCGGTAAATGTCAGCGTATAAGTTCCGCTTTCCGCGAAATAAACTGTCACGTCGGCAGTTGTCCCGCCGTCACGTGAAGCACTCATAACTACTTTGAATGCGGAACCGCTCGTCTGACTACCTCCGACAGTCGCAGTTATTGGCGTTGCTCCGGGCTTGCTAAGTGTCGCACTGTAAATACCGTGGTAAAACGCGGCGTTATTCACATCGCCGTCTTTCACGGTAAAACTCATCGATTTGTAATAAGAAAAGCCATCCTCGGATTTAAGGGCAGACTTACCCGTGACCATACCGATGGTGTAGTTGTCCGTGGAAGTCTGGACAACGCCTTTGTTCGCTTGATAGGCGGTAGAAACACTTCCGTCCGAATCAGAGGGAATAGAAAGACCGCTGAACTCATCGGTGGTGCCACCGGTATGAGTATAAGTGGGGGCAGCACCGTCAGAGGCGGTACCTTTAGTGATAGTATAGGTCAGCGTATGGCTGTCCGCCCTTACGCCAAGCCAGAGTTTATTTGTCCAACCGGTCGCATCACCGTTGCTACCCTCTGCTCCGATGACCAAATACACCAAAGTGTCCCCGGAGGAAAGCGTTTCGGAAGCGGTTTTGTAAACGCCGCCTGTGAAAGTAGAGTTCCAGGTAGTGTCGAAGCCCACATCACCCCACCCCCAGGTCTCGCCTCCGAGATATCTGGCATCGAGGTGACTAGAACCAGAATAGACTTTGAGTCCGCCAAGGTACGTATTGTCGTCCTGACCATATATGTTCGCGGAGTAAGTGACGGTAACGTTGTACCCGAGGGAAAGAAAACTTATGACCGATGCGGGAATTCTGACATTGAGAACAGCATACAGGCACGGCGTATAACGACCTATCCAATCGTCGTTATTGACACCCCACGACGTGCCGGAGCCACCATTCCAGAATTGCAGTTTGCTACCCGATCCGGTAGTTCGGTAAGCAGAAACGTTTGTCCCAAGGCCAAACGAGGAATTTCCGCCCGTATCGCCTATGCCGGAAAGATTTGACGACAATACAGCCGTTGCGTCTCCGCTGTGCAAATCCTGTTGCAAAACAGTTACGCTTGTGCCGGAATTTTGGTATGTCGACACTTCATAACTAGCGTTGTTGGTTTTGTCCGCCTGTGCAACGTTCTCGACCGAGCCGTTCAGCGATGTGTTTTCCCCGAACACTCCGCAGGACAGCACCGTGGCGAACACCACCGCGAATATCAAAACAAGAAGCCCTATGCGGGTGACTGCCGCAAATTTGCTTCTCGCACTGCTATTCTCGCTGTTTCTCATAATCCCTCCTCACTGGAACCTCGGCTTTTGCCTCGGTTTGTGACACATAATTTTCGTTTATGTCGTCTGCCTTTCGGCAGTTCGTTCCGCTTCCCTTTCACGCCCTCGCTCCCGCGCATCGTACGCACATTGTGTGCGCGCGAGAGAATGGGCACGCGCTATTACGCGCAGTAATACGTATTCATATTATCAAGTCAACTCGCGCTACGTCAAGACCCAACCAAAGTTAATTCGCCTTTAAGCCTTTCTTCCGAGCCGTGAGGTCGCCGCTTCTATCCGTTTCCGGCACCCTCTGTAAACGCTTCAAAGCGGTGTTTTCGGCAGAGCGCCTCTGAACGTTCGGGAACGGTCGAAAATTCTTTCGGTTTTCAAAAAAGCGCGTTAGAATCACGGAAACTCGTGCCAAACACCGCTTTTGACAGAAAATTTCAACGTCGTTTTTTAAGGTACGACGCTCTCTCGGGAAAGGCGGCCGTCAGACGCCCCGCTCTGTCACACACAAAAATTTTTTAGTCGAACAATCCTGCTTTCGCTCCGCATTTTCCCAGTTTTTTCCACCCCGCGCACCGCTTTCACGACCGCCCGAACCGTTAGCGAAGCAGTTGCTGCCGCTTTCCCCCTGCTTTTTGTTTACCGCCCAACGACCTCAAACAGCAATCTTGCTCCCGTTGTTGCGTTGACTTTAGGCAAAGCGGACGTTTCGCGCAAGTCGCCCGCTTTCATCACGGCGCAAGCATTGCCGCACGAACAGATTGTCCATTCGGCATTCGCTCGGCATTCGCTTTTCGACAGGTTCAACTGTTCAAAATTCAATATTAACACGTTTCGTGTTTTGTTTAAGCCCGCAAGTCACCGCGCTCGCCCGCGGTCGCCGTTTTATCCACTCCGCAAAACACGATACGTGCTGTTGTAAATTTTATCTGCCGCAGCGCCGTTCCTACAGATATAAGCAGCACCATTGCAAAGGGTAAAACGACGCCCCAGTCCATAATGCACGGCAAAACGCGATATTCAATTAAAAACAAAAAAAGAGCCGCCCGAACAGACAGGAGCGTATTTTCACCCCACAGAATCGCCTACGGCGATGTTTGCGGGGACCTCTTAGAACACCCCGACCAAAGGATAAGAACGGTAAAACCGCGATATTTGAGCGTCAGACAAGGAAACTAAACGCCCGCGGACAGGAGCATACTTGCCGTATGTGACTGCTCGCGGGCGTTTGTGTTGACGCAGTATCACGCCGAATAGCGCGGTTTTACTTGTAGTGACCGAAACGCGTCTCGCAGTACTCACACCTGTAGATGTTGTGCGCTTCGTCGCGGAGCGAGAATTGCTGTGGAAGGTCGGTTTCGACGGCGGTCACGCATTTGGGATTGTGGCAGACAAAACCGTCTGCGGCAGTGTAAATTTTGCGGGAGGCGGGCTCGGGGCAATATCCCTTCTCCGCGTCGGAGAGGAAGCGGAGAATAAGCGCCATTCGCATAAACTTACCGTATTCGACTTGTTTGAAATAACAGGCGCGCGGGTCGTCGTCGACGTCGACGTTTATCTCTTTGACGCGCGGGAGCGGGTGAAGGACGCTCATATGCGCGGGAGCGGCTTTCATCTTCTCGGCGTTGAGCACATAGCAATCCTTGAGGCGCTCATACTCGTCGAGGTCCTGAAAGCGTTCGCGCTGAATACGGGTCATATACAACACGTCCAGGTCGGCTATGCAGTCCTCGATGTTGGAGCAATGACTCCAGACCGCCCCGCGGGGCTCCATAATTTCGTAGCGCACATAGTTGGGTATGGTGAGTTCGGGGGGCGATATCATAACGAAACGGTTGCCCTCGTAGCGAGTGAGCGCATTTATGAGGGAGTGCACCGTCCTGCCGTATTTGAGGTCGCCGCAGATACCTATCGTGAGATGGTCGAGCCTGCCGTGACGGTCCTTGATGGTGAGCAGGTCCGCAAGCGTCTGCGTGGGGTGACAATGTCCGCCGTCGCCTGCGTTTATGACGGGCACTATACTGCGGCGGGAAGCCGCAAGCGCCGCGCCCTCGAGGGGGTGACGCATAGCGATGATATCGGCGTATGCGCTGACGGTGCGGATTGTGTCCATAACGCTTTCGCCTTTGGTGGTGGAACTGTTGGACGCGGAGGCAAACCCGAGGGCCTTGCCGCCGAGTTCCATCATAGCCGCTTCGAAAGAAAGGCGGGTACGTGTGGACGGTTCGAAAAACAACGTCGCGATTTTCTTGCCTTCGCAGGCGTGAGCGTACTTCGCGCGGTCGCGCATTATGTCTTCGGCGACGGCAAGTATGCCGTCAATTTCTTCGGTGGTGAGGTCGGAAATGTCGATAAGGTGTCTTATTCCTTGCATAACAAAAATCTCTCTTTTGCCGCAAAACGGCTTTCTGACTGCCGTTTTGCACATTCAGCCGCAATTTTTTGCGGCTGAATCGTATTGTTTATTTTTTGGTCATCCAACTTTCGTCCGACGGATTGTCGCGGAAAGCAATGAGTTTTGCGCAATCTTCGGCACGGATATACCCTTCCTCGACGGCAACCTCGAGCAGAATATCGAGAGTGCAAAGACTGACCGCCCGCACTCCTGCCTGTGCCATTTTGTCTTTGCCCGCCTGCATTCCGTAAGTGAATATGCTTACCATTCCCAGCACGTCGGCGCCCGCTTCGCGGAGCGCGTCCACCGTCTCGAGCGAACTTTTGGCCGTGGAGATGAGGTCCTCGACGACAACGACTTTCGCGCCCGTGTCGAGTTTGCCCTCTATGCGGTTTGCCCTTCCGTGGTCCTTTGCGCCGGAACGGACGTAACCCATAGGCATACCGAGAAGATATCCCGCAATCGCGGCGTGCGCTATACCCGCGGTTGCCGTGCCCATAAGCACCTCGCAATCGGGGAACTCGGTCCCCACCACCTGCGCTATGCCCTTCTCCACCGCTTCGCGCACGGCAGGCGCGGTGAGCACGAGACGGTTGTCGCAGTAAATGGGACTTTTTATGCCGCTTGCCCAGGTGAAAGGCTGGTCGGGACGGAGAAAAACCGCACCTATGGACAACAGTCCTTTTGCGACTTCTCTTGCGAGAACTTCTGCGTTTGCTTTTTCGGAAACCATTTTGTTCATATCTCTTCTCCGAGGAAATCTTTTACACATCGTGCATAGGCTGCGACGGGATTGTCGGCTGCCGTTACGGGTCTGCCCACGACAATATAGTCGGAACCGAGTTCGCGCGCCAGCGCGGGAGTGGTGACGCGCACCTGGTCCCCCTTGCTGGCGTCGTCAAAACGTATGCCCGGCGTAACCGTCAGGAAATTCTGCCCGCAAACGCCGTGAACCTTGCCCGCCTCGAGAGGGGAACACACCACTCCGTCCAATCCCGAGCGCGCGGCATTTTCAGCATAACTCATAACCGTTTCGTCGATGGGGCGCTCTATCAGCAGTTCGTCGCGCATAAGTTGCTCGCTCGTGGACGTGAGTTGGGTGACCGCTATAAGCAGGGGACGAGTGCCGTCGGCACGCGTGAGCCCCTCGAGCGCGGCTTTCATCATCACCGAACCGCCGCCCGCGTGCAGGTTGCACATATCGACATCCAGTCCCGAAAGCACCGCCATTGCCTTTTTGACGGTATTGGGAATGTCGTGCAGTTTGAGGTCGAGGAAGATTTTGTGCCCGCGGCGCTTTATTTCTTTGACCATTTCGCTGCCGGCGGCGTAGAAAAGTTCCATACCGATTTTTACGAAAGGCTTTCTGCTGCAGCCGTCGAATCTGTCGAGGAAAGCGAGCGCCTGCTCCGCTCCCGCGAAATCAAGCGCGATTATAACGTCTTTTGCCATATTTTCTCCTGTTGCGGCGCGCTACAGCGCGGCGCCGATTATATCGGATATGTTTTCGATGCGGAATTTCTTCATTGCGTCGGGCAGGGATTCGACTATCTCCTTGCAAGCGTAAGGATTGACGAGATTTGCCGCCCCCACCTGCACGGCGCACGCGCCCGCCATCATCATTTCCAGTACGTCTTCCGCCGTCGTGACGCCGCCCATACCTATCACAGGCACGGTTACCGCACGCGCCACGTCGTTTATCATACGGAGTGCCACCGGGAACACGGCGGGACCGCTGACGCCGCCCGTCCTCACCGCGATAACCGGCTTGCGGGTGCGCAGGTCTATCCTCATTCCGACCAGCGTGTTTATGAGGCTTATGCCGTCCGCGCCGCCGTCGACAACCGCCCTCGCCATACCCGCTATACTGGTGACGTTCGGGCTGAGTTTGACGATAAGCGGCTTTTTAACTTTCTTTTTGACTGCGTAAACAAGTGATTTTGCGATTTGCGCATCGGTTCCGAAAGCCATTCCGCCGCCCTTTACGTTGGGACATGAAATGTTCAGTTCCACCGCGAAAACTTCTTTGCAGTCCGAGAGTTTTTCGGCGGCGAATACATATTCCTCTTCGCTGTGTCCGCCGACGTTCGCTATTATGGCGCCGCCGTAAACCGCTGCAAGGCGTGGTATTTCCTCTTTGGCCACGGCTTCCGCGCCGGGATTCTGAAGCCCTATCGCGTTGATTATGCCTGCGGGACACTCCGCTATTCTGGGGAGCGGGTTGCCGTAACGCGCGTCCTTGGTGGTGCCCTTGAGCGCTATGCCGCCGAGAACGTTCAGGTCGTAATACTCCGCGAACTCGCTGCCGAATCCGAAAGTGCCGCTTGCGGGAATGACGGGGCTTGCCAGTTTTCTGCCGAACAGGTTTACAGATATATCCATTGCGCCCTCCTCACTCCCATATCACGGACGCCGCCTCGAATACGGGGCCTTCCTTGCATACGCGCCTGAAACCGTCGGTCGTCTTTATACTGCAGCCCATACAAGCCCCGAAACCGCACCCCATACGCGCCTCGAGGCTGAGTTGCCCCGCCGTGCTCCAAGCCGAAAGCGCTCGGAGCATAACCGCGGGCCCGCAGGCGTAATAGCGGTCGAAATTCACTCCCGCCGCGAAATCTTTGTCGCGGAGAGCGGCAACGGCGTTGCCCCTATATCCTTCGCTGCCGTCGTCGGTGGCGACAATCACGTCGGCATAGCGGGCGAAATTGTCCTTGTAATAAATTTCGGACGCAGTCTGGAAACCGAGCACCGCAGTCGGGCGCACACCCTTTTCGGCAAACTTGCGCGCCAGCATAAACAGCGGAGCGCAACCTATACCTCCGCCCACAAGCAAAGGTTTTTCGGCGGAAAGGTCGAAACCGTTGCCCAGACACGTGAGCGCGGAGACTTCTTTCCCCGTCTGCCAGCGCGACATCCTGTCCGTGCCGGCGCCCACGGTCTTTACAAGCAACTTGAGGGTGCCGTCCCGCCCGCTGTCGCCCACGCTTATCGGGCGACGCAGGAACCGACCTTCCACTTCGATTTCGACAAATTGTCCCGCTCGCATAGGAGAAGCGCCCGAGAACGTCAACTCGAACACCGTGGGGGTAAGTGGGCGGTTGCCCGTGAGAAGCAGCGTCTCGCGTTTCATATCAGCAGATTGTGGAGACCTTGAAGGTCATATCCTCAAGCACGTCGAGCAACGCTTCGACGGTATCCTGCGACGTGAAGAGAGTGACGTTGTTTTCCACCGCCGCGCGACGGATTTCGTAGCCGTCGTGCTTGGTACTTTCCTCGTTGAGGTCGCGGGTGTTGATAACGTAGGTTACGTGTCCTTTCCTTATGCTGTCGAGAATGTCGCTGCTGCCGTCGCTTATCTTGGCTTTGCTGCGCGCCTTGATTCCGTTGCGGTGCAGGAATGCCGCGGTGCCTGCGGTTGCTTCGATGTTGAACCCGAGGTCGTAGAAACGGCGCGCGATGGGCAGGAACGCCTGCTTGTCGCAGTCCGCTATCGTCATAAACACCGTGCCGTAGTTCTGCATACTCATTCCCGACGCTTTGAGCGCCTTGTAAAGCGCGCGGTTCATAGAGACGTCGTAGCCGATTGCCTCGCCCGTCGATTTCATCTCGGGAGAGAGATAAACTTCCATACCCTTGATTTTGGAGAACGAGAAGGCAGGCGCCTTGACATACCACCTGTCGGGGGCTTTGGCGGGGAAGACCTCTTTTATGCCCTGTTGCCTGAGCGAAATACCGAGCATCACCTTGGTGCCGATATCGGCGAGCGAATATCCCGAAGCCTTGGAAATGAACGGCACCGTACGGGAAGAACGCGGATTGACTTCGATGACGTACACGTCGTCGTTGCGGTCGACGATAAACTGAATGTTGTAAAGACCAACGATTCCGATTCCGAGACCGAGTTTGACGGTGTAGTCGATGATTTTCTGTTTGACGGCTTCCGAAATGCTGAACGTGGGATAGACGCTTATGCTGTCGCCCGAGTGCACGCCCGTACGCTCGATGTGCTGCATTATCGCGGGACAGAACACGTCCTTTCCGTCGCAGACGGCGTCGACTTCCAGTTCCTTGCCGAGGACGTACTTGTCGACGAGAATTGCGTGTCCCGTGTTGAGCGCGGAGGCCGAGCGGAGATATTTGCCGAGCGCTTCGGGGGTGGAAGCAATCTGCATTTGCCTGCCGCCGAGCACGTAACTGGGGCGTACGAGAACGGGGTACCCGATTTTTTCCGCCACGGCAAGACCGTCTTCGACCGTGAAGACCGCTTCGCCCTTGGGCTGAGGAATACCGAGACGGTTGAGGATTTTCTCGAAGCAGTCTCTGTCCTCCGCGTTCTGAATCGCCTGCACGTCCGTGCCTATAATCTTCACACCGAGAGAATGAAGTTTGTCCGCGAGATTGATTGCGGTCTGTCCGCCGAGCGAAACCACCACGCCGTCGGGCTTCTCGAGGTCGATTATGTTCATCGTGTCCTCGACGGTGAGGGGCTCGAAATACAGTTTGTCCGAAGTCGTGTAATCGGTGGAAACGGTTTCGGGGTTGTTGTTGATGATGATTGCCTCGTAGCCCGCTTCGCGAATGGTCCATATGGCGTGAACGGTGGAAT
>OHPK01000789.1_pt1 | contig 14512 bp, 13 predicted proteins | sample 1577661 | NCBI WGS metagenome assembly OHPK01 (sample SAMEA3879556, study PRJEB24766) | human gut metagenome | biome: human-associated habitat; feature: feces | place: USA | collected 1985/1987
CCATCAAGCATGATCCAGATGATAAAGAATATGATGAGGATCATGATGAACATCACACCGTTGGCCGCCTCGTCCAGCACCGCCTCGCTCTGCTGATACTGCTGGCTCAGCTCCACATGGAGCGCGGCGCAAAGTGAGCGCACCGCCGCGTCATAATCGCTCTTCTGCACGCCGCTTTCCATGCAGGAGGCGACAAAGCTCTGCGAAAGGCCGCTGAGCAGATCGTAGAAGTTGCCGCTCGCGAGCAGATAGTAGTCCTGCTGCTGTTTTGCGATGACCAAGATCGCATCATTTTCCGCAAGCTGCATCTCGATGGCGTAATCATACGCCGCATTCTCTATGTCGTTTGCGGATTCGGTCGTCACGACGGCCATGATGCTGCCAAACATCTTGTCCCAGTTGGCGTTGTAGAGGCCGATAGCCTCCTCAGTCTTGTCGGAAAGAACACCGGCATCATCGCGCACATACTGCGTAAAGGCCGCCGTGGAAAGCGAGGGATCGAGCTTTTCTCCGCCCTCCGGCGTAGAGACAACGGGCGCCTTGTGCAGTCCCCACGCACTGGATGCGACGATCACCAGAATCAGCACGACGATGGCGACGCCGCGTTTTTGAAAGAATTTCATATGCTTCTCCTATCCGGAGCGTCTCAGCTTCTCAGCTCCATGAGCTTCTGCTTCAGCTCGCCTTCGATGCGGCCGAGCTCGACCTCCGCTTCCTTGCGCTTCTGCGCGCCCTCGCGCTGGATATTCACGACCTCGTCGAGCGTGGAGACGAGCTGCTCGTTCGTGTGCTGCAGCGTCTCGATATCGACGATGCTGCGCTCGGCCTCCTTTGCCGTGGCGATGGTGCCCATCTTGAGCATATCGGCGTTCTTCTTGAGCAGCTCATTCGTCGTCTGCGCCACGGCGCTCTGCGCGGCCGTCGCCTGACGGCTGTGCTCCATGCCGAGCGCCAGCACCATCTGGCTCTTCCAGAGGGGGATGGTATTGACGAGCGAGGACTGGATCTTTTCGACCATCAGCGTGTCGTTGTTCTGCAGCAGTCGCGTCTGCGGGCCCATCTGGAGCGAGACCATGCGCGTGAGCTCCAGGTCATGCAGCTTCTTTTCAAAGCGCTCGCACTTCTGCGCGTAGTCGTTGTAGGCCTGCGCATCCTCGGCAAGGCCGCTCGCCTCCGCCTTCTTGCGCAGCTCCTCGAGCTCGCCGGTGCGGACCTCGGCCAGACGCTTTTTGCCCGCGATGATATACATGGTCAGTTCTTTGTAGTACTTGAGGTTCAGCTCATACATCTGGTCGAGCATCGCGATGTCCTTCATCAGCGTGACCTGATGCTTTTCAAGCTCAGAAACAATGCGGTTCACGCTCGTCTCGGCCTTGCCGTACTGCGCGCGCATCAGCTCGAGCTTATCCTTCTGCTTGTGGAACAGGCCTGCGAAGCCCTTCTTCTCCTCCTGACCGAAGCCCTTGACCTCGACGACGAGGTTCGAGAGCGTCTCGCCCACTTCGCCCAGGTCCTTGTTGCGCACGGAGGACAGTGCATTTTCCGAGAACGTCGCCACGCTCTTCTGCGCGGCCACGCCGTAGTTGAGCACAAGGTTCGTATCCGTGATGTCGATCTTTTTCGCAAAATCGTCGACGGCTTTCTTCTCCTGCTCGGTGAGCATGCTCTCATCGACCTTGACGGGCTCGACTTCCTTTTTCTCCGTCTCGGGCGCGGCGGGCGCTTCGGGCGTGAGCGTCAGCTCAGGAACGGCTTCCTGCGCCGCTTCGGTGGGGTTCAGGGTCAGCTCGGGCATCATGTTGTCGCTCATATCATTTCTCCTCCGTATTTTGGCTTTGAGTTTGTTCTTTTTCGTGCTTTTTGATGCGCTGGATGCGGCGCAGGCACAGCAGCGTGGCCAACGCCCAGATCAGCGCGGAATAGTAAAGCGTATCCCTGTGCAGATGCAGCGCGCCGGTGATGCTTGCCACACACATGATGGCAAAGATTGCACAGAAGATCGGGTCGAGCCACACGCCCTTGAGGCGCTTCATGATCCATGCGTTCACCTTGGCGTTGAACGCCATCACTTTCTTTCGCATCGCTTACTCCTTTATAGCTCGAGCTTGATGTCGTCCTGCGAGGCGGTCGCCGTGCCGGACTCGGCATGCAGCTCACCGTCGTCCTCACTGAGGCCCTCGCGCTTCATCATGTTCTCAAGCACCGTGATATCGGCGGAAATATCCATCGCCTCGCTGCCGAAGAGCATGTCGAGCTGCTTTTCAAAAGCCGTGACGATCGTGCCCATCATACTCTCCACGCGCTGCATGGTCGCGTCGATGTTCTCGCCGCTCACGCCCTGCGCGCCCATACGGTCATAGGCGTTCAAGAGCTTGAGCGTAGTGGGCAGGTAGTAGTCCATAAATTTGCGGATCTGCGGCAGCTTTTTGGGGTCTGCCTTGACCTGCGCAAAGATCTTCGCGCTCAAATCCTCGAGCCGGTCGATGTCGGCAGAGATCTTCGCGTCCTTGATGGAATCATTCAGACGCTTCATCTCGGAGATGGCAAGATTGCCGTCCCGAATCATCTTGTCAAGCTCCGGATTCCCGGTGGTCTCCTCCTTTTTCGGCGGGTCGGACACCGTGACTTCGACCGTGCCGCACACGGCGTTCATGATGAAAAATACCACCGCTGACGCGGCCGCCACCAGAATGAAGTGCGGCACGCGGTAGAGCGGAAACAGCAATGCGTAAATGACCCATGTTCCCGCCGCGGCGTAATAGGGTACGGTGGATCTGCGTTTGACGGTTGCCAAGGCGATCGCCTCCTGTTTTCATAAATATTTTGACTGATATATGATATCACATCGCATCAGCGCGGTCAAGCAAAGCAAGCGCTTGAAACATTGCAATATCGCACTTTTTACAAAAGAAGGCGGCGTCCGGTCCAGGACGCCGCCTTCTTGCAAAATACTGCGTTTTTCTTATTCGTTTCGGATGGCTTCGAGCGCCGAGATCTTGACCGCCTTGTTCGCCGGCTGGTAGCCGGACACCAGCCCCACCAGCACCGAGAACACCAGCGCAAAAATGATGAGCTCGGGCTTGATGACGGAAACGCGCGTCACGTTCTCTCCGCCGATGAGCGCCTGCTTGATGAGTTCCCACGACACGCCCCCGCCGCTGAACGCGCCGAAGGAGAATAGATTGATGCCGACGGAAATGATGAAGCTGAAAAGGAGTCCCAGCACGCCGCCGAGAAGTCCGATGCTGCCCGCCTCCATCAAAAACATCGCGCGGATATCGCGCACATAGCAGCCGAGCGCCTTCATAATGCCGATCTCCTTCGTGCGCTCGGAGATGGACATGATCATCGTGTTCGTAATACCGATGGCCGCGACCAGAAGCGAGATCGCGCCGAGACCGCCGAGCATCAGCTCGATCTGGCGGGTCTGCTTGTTGAGCTCGTCGCGCATGCTCTGCATAGAATACGTACTGTAGCCCAAGTCCTTGATGGACTGCTCCACATCTGCCACCGCGTCAAGGCTCTCCGCCTTGACATTGATGGACGAATACTCGAACTTCGTGTCGGTCTTCCCCGTCAGGTCTTTGAGGAGCGACTTGAGCGCATTGATGTCCATCATCACGCCGCTGCTCGTCTCATAGCCCTTTCCCCGGTCCTCCTTCAGCACACCGACAACCTTTAGCTCGACCTCGTAAGGCGTGGGCTCGGTGCCCGTACCGTTGTTATACGGTGTGAGTACCATGGTGATGCTCGTCTTGAGCGGGTCGAAAAACGGGTCGGGAACATTTTCGGTATCAATATTTCCGTTCTCATCCCAGACGTAACGGTCTACATAGTTTCGCCCGTCCGGCATCAGCGTATCGAAGAAGTTATAGGCAAAATACTGGCCCACGACCACCTCGTCGCTGCTCTCCGGATACCGCCCGTCCATCAGCTCAAAGCCCATGTCCTCAAGGGCGCTCGAGTCAATGCCGGCAAAATCGACCCAGTTGGCCGTGTAGCGGCCGTTGATGCCCGCCTTAAACGAAATCTTGTAATCGTCGAGGCTTGCCTTGGGCATGACGGCCTTGACGCCCGCGATCTCATGGAAGCTCTCGACCGCCTTCTCATCAAGCTTGCTCTCCGTCTGTGTGCCGGTATTCTGGTTGTAGCCGCGGTAGACCTCGATGATGGAGAGGTCGCCCATATTTTTGAGCATCTGGTCGTAGGACTCCTGCATGCCCGCGCCGATGGAGACCATCACGATGATGGACGTGCAGCCGATGAACACGCCCAGCACCGTCAGGATCGTGCGTCCTTTGCGCCGCGACAGGCTGTCGAAGCACATTTTCAGGATATCTGCGAATCTCATTTGTTCTGCTCCTCAGCACCCGTGGCCGCAGTCTCCTTGTTTTCAGCCGCGGCGTCCGCTGCCTCCTGCTTCTCCTCGGCGATCTCCTCTTCGTCCCACTTGTCCCAGAGCGCCTGCTCGGCCTTCTGCTTGGCCTTCTTCTTGCGGATGCGCAGCACGACCAAAAGGACGATGAGCGCGGCGACCCCCGCGATGATGACGTACTTCCACGGGAAGGTGTTTGCCGGCTCGGGGTCGATCATGCCGGGATCGTCCATGCCGGGGTCGGCCGGCTCGTAGGCCATGGCCTCGACCGTCGCTTCAAAGACGCGCTCTTTCGTGTTGCCGTTGGAATCCTCGTAGGTGATGACGATCTTGACCTGATTCTCGCCCTCCAGCTGCGGGGTCACGGCGAAGGCGATGGTGCCGTTCTTGCCGCCGTCGATCGTGCCGACGCGCTGATAAGGCGTGGGAGAATCAATGTCGCCGGAGATGGTCGCCTCAACGTTGCTGATGGCGCTCTTGCCCTTGTTGACATAGTCGATGGTCAGGCTCGTCTCCTCGCCGACGTGGCCGGTGTAGGAGGTCTTGGGTTCGCTCAGGTCAAAGCGGTCGGGCTGGTAGAGCGGCACGCTCAGAGAAAGCGTTGCGTTGCCGGATTTACGGGCGTTCTGATCGACATATTCATAGGTAACGGCGATCTGCACATTCTGCGCGCTTGCGCTGATGAGCTGCGCAGCCTTCATCGGCACGGTGACAGTCTTGCTGCCGCTCGCGGCGACGGATTCAAAGTAGAACGTGTTCGTCGAGCCGTTGAGCATCAGGTCCTGACCGCCGGTGACGGTGACCATGACGTTTTCGATCTTGATGGTCTTGCTGGTGTTCGTGAACGAGAAGCTCAGGTTCGTACTCGATCCTGCCGCGACGGACGAACCGCCGTAGTTGTACTTCGAGAGAATGACGATGGGCGTGGGGCTCGCAATGGTCTCCTCGTCCTTCGTATCCTTGGTGACGGTGGAGAGGACGTTCACGCTGCCGCTGGCGCTGCCGCCGGTGAGCTGCGTGCCATTGTCGTAGTAGAACGACAGCGTGGCGTCAATCGTCTGCATCTGGGATTCGATCTTGTCGAGCGCCTTGACCGTCACGGTGACAGCCGTGTCGCGGCCCGCGCGGATATCGTCGAGCATGTAGTCCTGGCTGCCCATGATGAGAAGCGAGCCGGAGGATTTGAGCGTCAGGATGGGATCACGCATGGCGGTCGTGCCGGCGTTCTGGATGTAGACGGTGATGGTCTTCGTCTGGCCCGCGGCGATGGCCGTGGACATACCGTCAGAGTTGAAAACGGCGCGCGGCGCGGGGATCGTTTCCGGCGTCGGCTCAGGCTCCGGCTTCGGCTCGGTGTAGGGCACGCACTCACGGATGGGCGAAACGCTGTTGTTGGACTGATAGCCGCCCTTGACAATATCATTGCCTGCCGCATCTTTTGCACCGTCGTAGTAAACGGTAAAGTTAAGCGCCTTGCTCGTGTCGCCGGTATAGGTAAGATTATCGAATGTCACTTCATATGAACCGTAAGAGCCTTTTTTAATGACATCTGCCGTGCCGCCCTGAAAGCTGTCAAGGCCTCGCACAACACGAATGCTATCGCTTCTGCCGTCCGTGCGTGACAAATAGACCGTAATGCTCACCGTGTCGCCGGTCTTGATACTGCTGCGGCTCGCCTCATAGCCGGTGATCAAAAACGTCGGCTCTTTGGTCTGAGGCGCAGTCGGTTCTTTGTCTCCTGCATTCTCAGCCTTCACTGTGTTGACATCGCTGAGTACCGCCGCTGCGCACAGCACAAGGGCAAGGCAGAGCGAGAGCAGGGATCTTGTGATGCGTTTCATAGTTCGATTTCCTCCGTTATTCGATATAAGGTGCGGCGTCGATCTCCGCCTTGACCTGATTTTCTACGTTGCTGACGATCCTGCCGTCGATGAGCGTGACGATGCGGTCGGCATACTCGGTCATCTCCGGATCGTGGGAGACGAGCACGATCGTCTGGTGGAAGCGCTTGGCAAAGCCGCGGATCATGTGCATGACCTCTTTCGTCGTCCTTGTGTCGAGGTTGCCGGTCGGCTCGTCGGCAAACACCACCTCGGGGTGCGTGACGAACGCGCGCGCGATGCCCACGCGCTGCTGCTGTCCGCCGGACATCTGGTTCGGAAAGTGGTCCATGCGGTCTTTGAGTCCCACGCGGCAGAGCATTTTCTTCGCCTCCAGCAGCCGCACGTCCGGGTCGATGCCCTTGAACATCAGCGGCATGGCCACATTTTCCGCCGCCGTCAGCTCCGGCAGCAGGTTGTAGGACTGGAAGACAAATCCGATGTGCTTCTGCCGGAAAGCGGCGAGCTGGTTTTCGTTGAGCTGTGAGATTGGCACGCCGCCGATGCGCACCACGCCGCGCGTGGGCTTTTCGAGTCCCGCCAGCTGGTTGAGCAGCGTCGATTTGCCGCTGCCGGACGTGCCGAAAATGCAGCACACCTCGCCCCGCGGGATGTCGAGGTCAATATTGTGCAGTGCGACCACGTGCTCCTGCCCCATCATGTAGACCTTTCGGAGCTTTCGCACCGAAATGACGGGCTTCTGGTCATTTGCCATCGCAGTTTCTCCTCAATTTTAATCTTGGGTCCATTATAATCTCATCTTATGAAGAAGTCGTTACAATCAGGCGCGATTTGGTTACAAATTATTTAAGAGTTCCTTAATTCTCGCGCCGAGCCTCTTTCCTGTATTATTTAGACGGAATTTATCGAAAAATGTTTCATCTTTTTTGAAAAAACGGCGGACTTTTTTGAAGTCCGCCGTTTTTTAAGTTCATGCCGTTTTAGTTCAGCGGCACGTCGGGCACGACGTAGACCGTCATCTCTTCGCCATTTGTGTCGATGGGCAGCGTGTCGTCGATGGGCTGCGTCAGCGCCGCGTCGGCATAGAGAAGATTGCCGGTGCTGCTGACAAACGTGACATACGTGCCGCGCTTGATGGAGATCTCCTGCGTCTCCCCGTCCGCCGCGCCGGGGTTATAGACGAGCGTCAGCGCGCAGACCTCATCGCTGTTGAAGGCCTCGGCCGCCAGCTCCTTGTCCGGCAGATAGGACTCGCCATAGCTCCAATCATAGAGCGTCGTGCCGAGGACGGATGCCTCACCGCTCTCATCCTTGCTGTAATCTGTCACGGACTTGGCAAGAAGCTCGCCCGTCGCGGGGTCGACATAGTAGAGGGTCGTAAAGTAGTAGTCCGGCATGTCGTTGTAGGTCGTGGTGGTCGAGATCACCACCGCGCCGTCCTGCTCGCTCCGATCGTCGATGGTCTCGACCGAGCCGTCGTCCTGCAATTCGCCGCAGGCGGGCAGCATCGCCTGAATGTAGCTCTCATACTCGCCGCTCGGGTAGCAGTTCATATTCAGGCGGCCGTCGCTTTCCATTTTGCTGAGATACACGCCGTTTCCCTCGATCGACAGGCAGGCCTGAGCGAAGAATTCATCCTCGCCCACGGGGCTGTCGGCGGTGTAGCTGTAGTGCGAGGCCAGCAGCAGGTTTCCCTTATCATCGCGCGTATACTGCACCTTGGCTGTGTAGGTCTCTTTGCTGTCCTGGTCGGTGCCCTGAATGCTCACGGTCACCGTGTCGTGTTCTTCGAGCAGCTTTTCGGGAATGTTGTCCGCGCGCACCTGCTCGAGCGAAATTTCCTTCGGCTCGTCGGCGTTTTTATCGTTGTTGTTCGTGTCGCCGCCCTGCGTGCCGCAGCCCGCGAGCAGGCTAACGACGCAAAGCGCGCCAATGCTTGCTTTCTTCCAGTTTTTCATCTTAGTTTCCTCCTTATTTGGACGCGGGCTCGCGCCCGCATTCTAAAGCTTTTTAATGGTTCTTTTCCAGCGGCACGATGTAGACCGTCGCACTCTCGCCGCTCGTGTCGACGCCGTCGTAGAAGTCGATGGGCTTGGTCAGCTCCCTGTCCGCATAAAGCGCGAGATCCGCACTGTCGAGGAAGAGGATGCGCGTGCCATGCGCCACGCGGATCTCGCTGACGCTCCAGCCGTTCTCCCCGACGTCCCAGCCCTTCTCCGAGCCCGGCGCGGGATAGAAGTACGTCAGATCGCAGACGTCCTCCGTGCTGTCCGTCGAAAACAGAACCTCGTTCATCACATTGCGTTCTGCTTGATAAGGCTCGTCGTAGCTCCAGCGGTAGCGCGTTGTATGTAGTTTGGATACCTCGCCGCTTTCCTTTTTGATGTAGTCGGTCACCGACGCTTCCAACACCTCATTCGTCGCAGGGTCAACGCGGTAGAGCGCCGTGTAGTAATCGCCATCGGAAGACAGATAGCGCGCGGTGACGGAGAGCAGCAGCTCACCGTCCTGCTCGCTGCAGCTGTCGACCGACTGCTCCACGTCCTCTTCCAAAGCAGGGCATCGGGGGATCATGTCGAGAACGTACTGTTCATACTTTCCCTCAAGGTAGATGCTCAGGCTCAGATCCTCGGTGCTGTCGCTCTCCATACGCGCGGCATCCATCGCTCCGTTCGCCTGACCCCATAGCTCGGCTTTGCCGCTGGTGCTGTTTTCGGTGTACTGGCAATGATACCAGGCCAGCACATCCTCCACACCACGGGTGTACTGAAACTTCGCCGTATACGTCACGGCGTCATTCTGGTCGCTCTCCTGCACAGTCACGGTCACAGTGTCGTGCTTTTCGAGCAGCGAGCGCTGATCGTTCGCAGCCCGTAACTGCTCGATCGTGATCTGCTGCGGTTCATCGGTGCTGTCGTCGTTGCTTACGTTGCCGCTCTGCACTCCGCAGCCTGCAAGTAAGCTCGCAGCGCATAAAGCAACGGCGACAGCTCTCTTCCAGCTTTTCATGGTGTGCTCTCCTCTCTCATCTCCCGTCAGTCTTGATCGCCGCTTTTCACGTAGACGGTCGTGCTGCCGCCGTCCGGCCACTCGATCTCAGGGGTTTGATACTCCTGCGTCATGGCCTCGTCATAGTAAAGCATGACGCCCTTACCACTCTCTGGGGAAAAGTACGCTGCGCTCGGCACGGTAAAGTGCTGCTCGTGCTCCTGCGCGGTGCCCGGGTCCCACACGAGCGTGATTTCATGCTTGGGAACATCGTCCGACAGCATCAGCGCGTAGAGGTCTTCCTCCGGTTCATAAGGGCGGTCATAGCTGAACGTATAGCTTCCCGTGGCAAAGCAGGTGTCTTTTCCCTGCAAGTCTTTTCTGTGCCGCTCCGACTTGATCGATATCAGGTCATCGGAGGTTGGATCGACATAGAGCCATCGCAGCGAGTAGTCAGTGTCATCGTCGGTGATATAATGTTTGATCGGAAACACGAGCTGGCCGTCCTGCTCATACGGCTCTTCGACCTCCACCGTGATACCGTCACCGGCCACGGGCAAAAACGGTTCCCGCGCGGTACTTTCTTCGTACCACTCATCCGTTCCGCAGGCGATCACACTGGCAATTCGAGCGCTGCCGTCATCATTTGTTCCAGCGATAATGCACATACCGTCCGGCACTTCATCCAGGCAGACATTCAGGCTATAAATATCGTCTGCGCCGTACTCATCATAATACCAGCCGTGGCTCCAGCTTTGCAGCCGGCCTTCTTCGTCGCGCGTGTACTGGTCAGTGCTCTTGACGTCCTGACCGCCGTTGCTGCTGTCTGTGCTCTCCCGTACAATAGTCACCACCTTGTGCCGTTCAAGCAGCGCGGAGATCTTATTCCTCTCACAGATGTCTTCGTAGGTGATCTGCAGCTCGTCGGCGCTGTCGTCATCGTCAAGCCCGCAGTCGCCTCCGCAGCCCGCGAGCAGCAGCACGGCGGTGAGCGCAAGGGCGCTCATCGGTCCCCAGCGGTTCATTTTGTTTCTCCTTTCATCGTCTTCTTTCCATCTTGCCTGTGCGGAGCTTTTTTCGTTCCGTACACTCTCTTAGACGAGAAATTTCTCAAAAAGTTTCACCCTTATGATTTTTTTAAGAAACTTTTTTCTTCCCCGTGCGAGCTCTTGCATTTTCCGCCGATGCGGCATACAATGAGGACACATTTCACCCGGGAGGGCGTTTTTATGAACTATATCGGCATCGACCTCGGCGGCACAAACATCAAGGGCGCACTCGTGAGCGCGAAGGGCGAGATCTTAAAGGAGCATTCTATCCCGACGCGCGTCGATCTCGGCCCCGAGGCGGTCACGGGGCGCATCGGTCAGGTCATCGCACAGCTCTCTATCGGCGAGGACACCGTCGGCGGCGTGGGCGTCGGCTGCCCCGGCACGGTGGACGACGCGAGCGGCATCGTGCGCTTTGCGGCGAACCTGAACTTTGTAAACTTCGACCTGCGAAGCGCGCTGCGCGCGCACACTGCGCTTCCCATCCACCTCGGCAACGACGCAAACGCCGCGGCGCTGGGCGAGGCGCTGTTCGGCTGCGGCCGCGGCGCGGAGAGCACCATCGTCGTCACGCTCGGCACGGGCGTCGGCGGCGGCGTGGTGCTCGGCGGCAAGCTCCTGACAGGCTACACGGGCGCGGCGAGCGAGATTGGCCACATGGTCATCGCGGAAAACGGCGAAGAGTGCACCTGCGGCAGCCGCGGATGCTTCGAGGCCTACTCCTCCGCCACGGCGCTGATCCGCGACACGAAGCGCACCATGGCCGCGCACCCCGAGAGCCTGCTGCACGCGATTGCCGCGGAGCAGGGCGGTGTCGACGGCCGCACAGCGTTTCTCGCCAAGGAGCGCGGCGACGAGGCGGGCGCGCAGGTCGTGGAGGACTACATCGAGCATCTGGCCTGCGGGCTCACAAATCTTGTCAACATTTTCTTCCCCGAAGTGCTGGCCCTCTCGGGCGGCGTAGCAAATCAGGGCGACGCGCTGCTCCTGCCGCTGCGCGAAAGGGTGCGCGAGCGTTCGTTCGGCTCGCGCTATGCCGTCTCGCACACGCGCATCGAGCTCTGCACGCTCGGCTACCGCGCGGGCGTGATCGGCGCGGCGATGCTCGCGCACGAGTGAGCGCAAAATAGCGCAAGATATGATAAGGCCCTCCGCATTTCTGCGGAGGGCCTTTTTTACCGGTAGCCGTCGGGCTCGGCCGAGCCTTCGATCAAAAACTGCACCTCGTCCACGCCGCCGAGCGACAAAATGGACTGCTCGAGCGCGCTCAGCATCAAATCGCGCGCCGCCTCATCCTCCGGCAGCGAGACGTTAGCCGGAAGATTCAGATAGCACACGCCGTTTTCGATGCGAGACGAGATGACCGCAAAGTCCTCCGGCAGGAGCGAGACGAGCGAATCGTCCTCCGGCCCCTGCGCGAGCGCTTCGAGCAGCGCGTTCACGCGCGTCTGGCCCTCGTAGAGCGCGAGCGTCTGCTGCTCGGCGCGCAGCTCGCCCGTCTTGCTGTCGAGGAAATAAAGCGACACGGTGATCGGCCGCAGGCCACTCTCACGTGAGGAAAGCAGTGTATCCGCCGAGAGCAGCACTTGCGTCTCGCGGTACGGCAGCTCGCGCCCGTCCGCCGTGATGCTCACAGCGTTCACATTCGGCAGCTGCGTCAGCGTCAGCGTGATGCAGTAGTCAGCGAGCGACAGGTCGATACCCGTCAGGCGCGCATACTGTGCGCTCAAGTCGATCTGCGCGCGGCGGCCCGACACCTTGAGCGACTTGAGCGCCGTTCCCTCCGGGATGGGCGAAGAGAGCGACGGCTCGTCGGGCCCTGCGAGCAGCGCCTCCAGCAGCGCGCGGACACAGTCTTCGGTCTCCATCGCGCCGTCGAGCACCAGGCGCTTTTCCTGCGCGCGGATGGCGTCGCCGCCGCCCGCGGAGCTGGGATCGCTGAGAAAATAGAGCTCGTAGCCGTTCTCGTCCATTTCCTGCGCGTGCTGGGCCGCGCAGGCGCAGAGAAGCGAAAGCAGGAGGACTAATGCCGCAGTCAGGGAAAGACGTCTTCTCATGTCTCATCCCCTCCCTCTTTGCAGCGCGGCAGGCGCACGGTAAACACCGTGCCGCCGCCCTCGCGGGCACGGACCTCGATGCTGCCGCCGCGGCGGCGCGCCGTGTCGGCGGCGATGGAAAGGCCAAGGCCTGTACCGCCCGCGGCGCGCGAGCGCATCTTGTCCACGCGGTAGAAGCGGTCGAAAATGCGGGGCATGTCCCCCTCCGGAATGCCGATGCCATTGTCGCTGACAGTGAGAAGGCAGTCCTTTTCATCCCCGGCAAGCAGCAGCTTCACAAAGCCGCCGGGGCGGTTATACTTGATGGCGTTTTCCGTCAGGTTGTAGATGATTTCGTGAATTTCATCCTCGCTCGCAAGGGTCTGTCCCTCGCGGCGAATTTCATATGAGAGGTCGACCTGCTTTTCCTCGGCCACAAGGCGCAGCATGCGCACCACGCGCGCCATCACGGACGAGAGGTCGACGCGCTGCGCCTCGGGCAGCATGCCGCTGTCCAGGCGCGTCAATCGCAGCAGATTTTCCGTGATGCGCGCCAGGCGCTCGGACTCCTGCTCGATATCACCGACGAATTCGCGCACGGTCTGCGCGTCCATGTTCTCCGTCTGCAAAATGGAGTCAGAGAGAAGCCTGATGCCCGCCAGCGGCGTTTTGAGCTCATGGCTCGCATCCGACACGAAGCGGCGGCGCGCGTCCTCCGTCGTTTGCAACCGGTCAGCCATGTCGTTGAACTCGGCGGCGAGCTCGCTGATCTCGTCGTGCCCGCCGACCTCGGCGCGGTGGCTGTACGAGCCCTCGCGCATCTTGCGGATGGCGTCGGTCAGTACGCCGAAGCGCCGCGTCAGCACGCGGGATAAGAGCACGCTGATCCCGCCGGCGAACACCAGCACGACCGCGGAAATCGTCAGGAGATTTCGTTGCAAGGACAATAGCAGCTCCGCTTGCTCGGTGTCGTATTCATAGGCGTAGACCGCGCCGATGGTCTGGCTGTGGTAGATGACCGGCGAGGCCGCGCGGCTTTTGAACGCCTTGTCCGAAAATTCGGTGTAGAAAACGTCCTCCCCGCGAAGCGCCTGCACAAGCTCTGTATAAAAGGCGTAGCGGCCGATCGCGCCGTCGGTCTCGCGCGTGTCGTACAGCACGCGGCCCGAGGCGTCCGTCACAAGCACGCGGGAGATGCCCGTCTCCTCCACGAGCGTCATCGCACCCGCGACATTTTCCTCGCTCAGCTCCTCAAGGCCGGAGAGCGCCGTCACCATCACGGAGACGCTGCCCTGCAGCGAGCTCTGCTTAGAGCGGAACGTCAGGTTTTCCGACGTGATGAGCGGATACGTGTTCAGCAGGATCAGCACCGCCAGAATGATGGCGATATAGCTGAAGCTGAATTTTCGCTGCAGGCTCGCATGCATCTGCACGGCGCTGCCCCCCTTCTCTTTCTTTTAGTGGGAAATCAGTCCTTCAAGTAGTAGCCCACGCCCCATTTGGTCAGGATGTGCTGCGGCGCGGCGGGGTTTTCCTCGAGCTTTTCGCGCAGCCGCCGGATGTGCACATCCACTGTGCGGTAGTCGCCTGCGTAGGTGTAGCCCCAGACGAGGTCCATCAGATTTTCGCGCGAGTAAACGCGGCGCGGATTCTTGACAAGAAGCTCGATGAGGTCGTATTCCTTGGCCGTGAGCTCGACGATCTCGCCGTTTTTGACGGCGACGCGCTGCTCGGGGTCGAGCGTGATGCCGCCCGCGGTCAACAGGAGCGTTTCAGGCTGCTTTTGCTGCGGTGCGGCGTTCGCGCGGCGCAGCAGCGCGCGGATGCGCGCTTTGAGCTCTAAGATGTTGAACGGCTTTGTGATATAGTCGTCCGCGCCGGACTCAAGGCCGATGATCTTGTCAGCGTCCTCGCTGCGGGCGGTCAGCATGATCACCGGTGTCATGATCTTGCGGGTGCGCATCTCGCGCAGGCAGGTCATGCCATCCATAAACGGCATCATAATATCAAGGATCACCAGGTCAATGCCGCCGTTTGCCAGCTCGGCCAGCGCCTGTGTGCCGTCCCCGGCTTCGGCACAGGTAAAGCCCGCGTACTGCAGGTGCTCGCGGATCAAATCCCGAATGCGCGGTTCATCGTCAACGATCAATACTCTTGCCATTTCTAATCCACCTCATCTGGGCGCAAATCACCCTTGAGTTACTATTACTATACCATAATAAC
>OHPK01000812.1_pt1 | contig 14363 bp, 14 predicted proteins | sample 1577661 | NCBI WGS metagenome assembly OHPK01 (sample SAMEA3879556, study PRJEB24766) | human gut metagenome | biome: human-associated habitat; feature: feces | place: USA | collected 1985/1987
TGGCTACCTCATCCAAAATCCACGCAAATACCCGATCCACGGTCTCTTCGGTGAAGCGATGCCGGAAGTTATAGCTCACCGTGGAAAAATGCGGCGTTTCCTCCTGCAGCGTGTATCCCAGAAACCAGCGATATGCTACATTCAGGCTGACTTCTTCCGCCGTCCGCCGCAGTGAGGGAAGGCCGTACAGATGCTGGATCAGCACCATCTTGAACAACACCACCGGATCAATGCTGGGGCGTCCATTATCCTCACAATAGAGCGGCTCCACCATTTCATACAGACGTGTGAAGTCCACCGCTGCATCTATCTTTCGCAGCAAATGCTCCTTCGGCACCAGTTGGTCTATGACTACGAACTCTACCAGATCTCGATCCATTTTCCCGCGTTCCAGCATCTTGCATCACCCTTACTCATTCTACCATATCTATCAGAAAAAGCCCAGCTCCAGCCGGACTTTTTCGACAGACTGATAATTATGAGTAACATTGAAAAATAGATTTGCGATGTCACGTTCTTTTTATAAAATAATCCCCCAGAATCAAATTGCCTCATGACAATTATTTCTGGGGGGATATAGATTTTTGGGCAAGTTCCTCCATAGAGAGTCCAATATCATTTTCTATGAGTTTCGTGATGTAAGAATTCATACTTCCGCTTTTTTTGATAGCGTGAGTTTTTATTTCACTTCTGGCTCCTTTAGGTACTGTGACTACAATCTGATCCTGAGTCTGCTTATAACGCTTATTTCGCTCCCTATGTGCATCTGTTGGCATATAATCTCCTCCTCTCTTCTTATACCGAGTTCATTATACGGGAAAATAAAAATAAAAACAATAGAAACGTCTCACAGAAAGCGCATACTAGTGTGCGTTTTGCATAAGAAATCTTAAATTTTTTTGTTCGTTTTTTTGCAACATCTTCATTGAAGCGCATACTAGTATGCGCTTCAATGAAGATGTCAGTAAAGGACAGCAGGAAGAAAAACGAATGTATAATTTTTACGAAGGAGGATTTTATGGCATTAAAGTATGCACCTCTGTGCAGCCGATGCGGTAACCGAAGAACAAAAAGTGAATCCGGGTTATGTTGCAGATGCAGGCAAATCCCTAACCCCAGAAAGCTTTGCCATATGTGCGGCGAAATAAAGACAAATCATGAATCTGGGCTGTGCAATCTATGCCGCAAGCGTGTGGGGTCGGCAGTACCGGTGGAAAAGGCAATTGAAAGACAAGAGACAATCCTAACTATACTGAAGATGAATAAGGATCACTATTCTTTTGGGGATATTTCCAAGAGAATTGGTATGCCAAAGTCGACAGTATACGAAACCTATCAGCGGGCTGTGCGCCCGTCTACACGGGAGATCGGTAAAAACAAGTAATCAATTATTTGGCTACAAATTTAAGGAGGTTTTTATTATGGGACTGAGAAATGCGGATCTGTGTACGCGCTGCGGTAAGATGCGCACCATGCACCCCAGCGGCCTTTGTTGCTACTGCCAAGCGGCATATGCAGGCACCTGCAAAATTTGCGGTGCGCCGACACAGCCCGGAGACACTTATTGCCATAAGTGCCGAGAGTATCCGTCTAAAAGTGCGAACCCGGAAACAGTGATCACTATCCAGAAAAAATAACCTACAATTCTTAGACTCTGCAAAGAGATTACGTCCTTCAGCCAAATCGCCGAGGCCGTAGGCTTGTTCAAGTCTCAGGTGTTTGAGATGCGCTGCGATATAATGTGCCCTCCCGACGACATGTGTCCGGTGATTGCCTCCCTCGTGAAACGAGCCCTGGAGGATTGAAGAACTGCGGCGAAAACATATGAATCACGTTTCCAAATCTCTAAAAATATGTGATTAAACCTGCCCTAGAGGATAACTACTTGTCCTCTGGGGCACCATTTTTGTACGCCTAACAGTGGAGAAAGTCCCAAGTGCAGCGTCATTGGATTTAGAGATGAAGATGTTGAAAACCACCGTGAGATCCTCAGGCTCCATAGCCTGGGACTCAACAAAACCGAGATTACATCAAGCTGCCAGTGCGCTCGGAGCAAGGTGCAGATTCCAGTACAAAGGATCTTTGAGGCAGCAGCATGAGGAGATTCGAGCAGGAAGATCGATTTTGACCATTCCCAGGTACATATATTATCTCATCCAGGTGCAAAATTTGTGAATTGCTGGTGCAAGAATTGGGCGTCCTGGGCGGGAAAATGGATGTTCCTGGTGACGGTGACGACAATCTCATTAAATCCCCGTCAAATCCAAATACAGAAAGCACGGACGCGTTTGACTGCCATTGACAAAATCATCACCAATCTTTATACTGATAATTGCTTGCTGTTCCTTATCATCAACTTAAAAAAACTGCGCTCTTTTATTTGTGTTTCCCCGATATTTCTTCAAAAAACTATCCGACCTGTATCTGACTGATTCTGGATTCCGCATTGAAAAAACTCCCCCTGTTGCTTTTTTCAAGTCCAGACTTTTTCAAAGTTCCACTTTCTCTTGAAAAAATTCGCAAACCATTGTCCCGCAAAGCTTTCGCCCTCTGTCTACTTTTTTTAAGAAAATTCCGCATATGAGCAAAAACAAAACGAAAAATTAAAATGCATGGTCAAGTTGCAGAAATGCGATTTGACCATGCTTTTTTCTTGCATTTTGCAGGATTTCCGTCAAATATCTGCTCAATTCTCTCTCGATCACTGTAAACCTGTGAAATATTTATGGTTGACAGTCAAGAAGTTCTCTGGTAGATTGTAAACATCATTTTTCTTGGAGGTTTACAATGTCAAAGACCAAACAGCTTGTATTTTGCAGCCTGTTTACAGCGCTGATCGCTGTGGGCGCATTCATCAAGATCCCCGTCCCCGTCGTCCCCTTTACCCTGCAATACTTATTTACGATGCTCGCAGGGCTCATTTTAGGCCCGCGCCTCGGAACGATCTCCGTGACTGCCTACATGCTGCTGGGATTGGCCGGCCTTCCCATCTTTACGGAGGGCGGCGGACTGTGGTACGTGCTCAAGCCGAGCTTTGGCTATATCATCGGCTTCTGCATCGGGACCTACGTGACCGGCACGCTCGCCGCCAGACTGAAAAAGCGCACCGTAGCCCGCTATCTTGCTGCAAATCTCGCCGGCCTTGCCGTGGTGTACGCCGCCGGTATGATCTACTACTACGTGATCTGCAACTACGTGCTGAACACCCCCATTGCGGTGGGCCCGCTGTTCCTGTACTGCTTTGTTCTTGCCGTTCCCGGCGACACCGCACTGAGCGTTCTTGGTGCAGTTTTAATCAAGCGTCTCGCTCCGCTTCTGGAGCGCAGCGGCATCTGGACCGTCTCCGGAACGCCCAATATTCCTCAGGCGGCAACGGCAGCAAGATCTTGACAAGCACACGGAGGTAACGCGATATGGACATACTCAACTTGGCACAGGAGATCATTCACGGTAAGCGCCTGACACGCGAGGATGACCTCTCTTTCTTTCTCACCTGCGATTTAGAGCCGCTCTGTCAGGGTGCGGACGAGATCCGAAAGGCCTGTGTCGGCGACAAGGTCGACCTCTGCTCGATCATCAACGGTCGCAGCGGCCGCTGTCCGGAGGACTGCAAATACTGCGCGCAGTCCGCGCACTATCACACGGAATGCGACGTTTACGACTTCCTCCCTGAAGAGGCGATCTTAGAGGCCTGCAAGATGAACGAAAGCGAGGGCGTGGACCGCTTCTCTATCGTCACCGCGGGAAGAGCCCTGACCGGCGAGGAGTTCGATCAGGCGATCCACGCTTATGAGACGATGCACCGCGAGTGCAAGATCGACCTGTGCGCGTCCATGGGCTTTTTGAGCGCCGAGCAGCTTCACCGGCTGCACAAGGCGGGCGTCACGAGCTATCACCACAACATTGAGACCTCGAAGCGGAACTTCCCAAATATCTGCACCACCCACACCTACGATATGAAAGTAGAGACCCTGAAAAAGGTCAAGGCCGAGGGCATGTGCGCCTGCTCCGGCGGCATCATCGGCATGGGCGAGACGTGGGAAGACCGCCTGGACATGGCGGTCAGCCTTGCAGAGCTCGGCATCGACTCCATCCCCATCAACGCGCTGATGCCCATCCCCGGCACCCCGCTTGAGCATCTGCCCCGCCTGACGGAGCAGGACATCCTGCGGACCATTGCCTTTTTCCGCTACATCAATCCGGAGGCGAACATCCGTCTGGCGGCGGGACGCGCGCTGCTGACCAACGACGGTGAGACCGCCTTCCGCGCGGGAGCCTCCGCCACCATCACCGGCAACATGCTGACCACTGCCGCCTGCGCAACGATCCGCAGCGACCGCAGCATGCTCGCGTCTCTCGGGCGGGACGTGACCCCCGCCTATTGGAAGGAGGCGTGAGGCATGGCAAAGGCTCTTTTTGTCACAGGGACCGGAACGGACGTCGGCAAGACCTATGTCACGGCGCTGATGGTGAAAAAGCTGGCGGAATCCGGAGAGAACGCTGCATACTATAAGGCCGCCATGAGCGGCAACCGGCGAAGGAGCGACGGCAGCCTCATCCCCGGCGACGCCATGTTCGTACAGCAAACGGCGGGACTTTCGCAGCCGCTTGGCGAAATGTGCCCTTATGTCTATGAGCATGCGTGGTCGCCCCATCTGGCGGCGCGCTATGAGGGGAATCCCCCCGAGCTGCCGGTCATCCGGCAGGGCTTTGAGGCCGTGTGCAGCCGCAACGATTATGTCACCGTCGAGGGCAGCGGCGGCATTCTCTGCCCGCTTCGCGCAGAGAACGGCAAAACGCTGTGGCTCGAAGACGTCATTCGTGCGTTGCAGCTTCCAAGCGTGATCATCGCGGACGCGGGTCTTGGTACCATCAACAGCGTGGTGCTGACGGTGAAGTATATGCAAGGCAAAAAGCTCCCTGTAAAGGGCATCCTCTTTAACCATTATCACCGCGGCAACACGATGGAAGAGGACAACATCGCCATGTGTCGGCAGCACACAGGCCTTCCCGTGCTCGCCTGCATTCCCGACGGCGCACAGGAACTTCCGATGGAACCAAACGATTTAGCAGCACTGTATGAGGAGGTATCGCTGACATGATCTGGTATCCGTATGAGCAGATGAAAACCATGAAAGCGCCCTATAAGATCATCAAGGCAAAGGGCGTCCATCTATACACCGAGGATCAGAAACTGATCGATTCCGTCTCCTCCTGGTGGTGCATGATCCACGGCTATCAGCACCCCGAGCTGACGGCCGCCATTCAGGAGCAGGCCGCCAATTTCTGCCATGTCATGCTTGGCGGACTCACCCACGATCCGGTCGAAAAGCTGTCGGCCAAGCTGGAAGGATTTCTGCCGGGCGATCTGAACTACTGCTTCTTTTCGGATTCCGGCAGCGTGGCTGTCGAAGTCGCCCTCAAGATGGCGCTGCAATACAACACCAACCAGTGCGACGATCATCCGGAGATGAAAAAGCGCACGCTGATCCTCGCACTGGAGCACGCCTACCACGGCGACACCTTCAAGGCGATGGAGGTCGGCGACGATGAGGACTATCACTTCGCCTTCGACAAAAAAGAGGGCGTCGTCCATATCCCGACCGAGATCCCCGCGCTCGAAGAGGCCTTTGCCCTTTATCACGACAAGCTGAACTGCTTCATTGTCGAGCCTCTGCTGCAAGGCGCCGGCGGCATGAGAATGTACGACATTTCGTTCCTAAAGCGTGCCCGTGAGCTGTGCGACGAGTACGGCGTGCTGCTGATTTTCGACGAGGTCGCCACCGGCTTTGGCCGGACGGGCAACCGCTTTGTGGCCGATCTGGTCCTGCCGGACATTCTGGTGCTCGGCAAGGCGCTGACCGGCGGTTATATCGGACATGCGGTGACGGTCGCCAACGAAAAGGTCTTCCGCGGTTTCTACAGCGACAACGAGCGCCACGCGCTGATGCACGGCCCCACGTTCATGGGCAACGCCCTCGCCTGTGCCGTCGCGCTCAAGGGCATTGAGATCTTCGAGCGCGAAAACTACATGGAGAAGATCAAGAAAATCGAAGAGATCTCCAAGCGTGAAATGCTGGGCTTTTCCGACGAGCGCATCAAAGAGGTGCGCGTGATGGGCGGCTGCACCTGCGTGGAGGTGTACGATCCCAAAACGCTGGAGGGCTTCCAGCAGTACGCCTATGAGCGCGGCGTATTCAGCCGTCCGTTCCTGAGCTATATGTACTCCATGGTCCCCTATGTCATCGAAGAAGACGAACTGGTGCAGATCTTCACCGTCATGAAGGACTGGTTCCGCCGCGGATGACTTCCCTCCCCTCTCGAAAAGCAATTGAATCAGAAAAAGGCAAAGGCCGGTCACTTGCGTGACCGGCCTTTGCCCTATGGTGAATGTTCTATGGCTGCAATTTTTTATTCGCCGTCGGCGAGGAACTTCTCTTCCAGCACGAGCTGATAGGCCTTGTTGATGTCGTCATAGACACTGCGGTTGCTCTTCATCTCGGGAACGACGGCTCGCAGCACATCGTAGGCCTTCTGCGTACCCTTGCCAAGGTGGACGTAGTCGCCGTTATCGTCGCTCTTACGCAGATCGACGGCCTGAGAGGCGAACAGCGCCTCCATACCGACGAGGTAACGCAGGTTGTCGACCATCTGGCGGCACTTGGTCACGGCCAGCGGCAGGTTGCTCGCGTGGTCCTCAATGGAGCCCTGCATGGGATAGAAGTCGACGGACGACGGGGTCGTGAGATAGCGGTTCTCCGCATCGAGGCAGGAGAGCACGTTCTGCACCTCGTCATAGCCGTGGGCGCTGCCGTTGCGCGGGGCAAGGAAGCGCGGCAGGTGTGTGAACTCGGGCATGCACATGCGGATCAGGCGGTAGTTGACCGTGCGGGACAGATGCGCGAGCGCGATGGCAAGCATCTCGATGCCGATAACGAGCGATGTCGTCTCGAAATTCGAGTTGACAAAGACATCCTTCTTGTCGAGCATGATGCAGGGGTTGTCCGAGGGGGAGTTGATCTGGATGCTCAGGAACTTCTTGACGTAGTCCAGCGCATCCTCGACCGCGCCCGTGATGATAAAGCCGCCGCGGAAAGTCAGCGGGTCCTGCAGCGCGTGCTCGGGACGGTTGTCGCTGTAAAGGTAGCTGCCCTCAAGATCCTCGCGGCAGCGCGCGGCGCAGCGGATCTGGCCGGGCAGGCCGCGCAGCTCGTTCACGTCCTCGCGCATCGGTTCAATATTGCCGTTGAGGCCCTCGTAGTCGAGGCAGAAGATGCGGTCGGACATCTTGACGAGACTCTCGACCTCGTGAACAAGGATGGCCGCGGTGCCCTCGCCCTGGCTGTTGGAGAGCATGATGGTGTGCGTGTCCTTGAGCTGGAGATGCAGGGGCTTGAGGCCCTCCTTCTCCATGGCTTCCTTGGCGCTCACGACCTTGCCCTTGTAGTTGACGTCCTCCTCACCGATGAAGGCAAGGCCGATGTGGGTGATGGTGGTGATGTCTGCCTCGCCGACGGCGCCGCGGCGCGGGATGCGCGGCGTGATGCCGTGGTTCAGAAAATCGCGGTAGCTGTTTGCCAAGTCATCGGACGCGCAGGACGCGCCGATAAGCATGTTGTTGAGGCGGATGACCATCATCGCGCGCACTTCCTCGTCCGTGTTGAACGGAGGAAGGCCGAGGGAGTGGGAACGCAGCATCATGCGGTTCTGCGTCTCCATGAAGTCCTCGTCGATGGTGACGTCCTTGTTCTGGCCGACGCCGCGGTTGAAGCCGTAAATGGCCTTGCCACCCTTGGAGAGCTCCTGCATGATCTCGCGGCCCTTGGCGAGACGCGCGTAGGCATCGGCTGCGATCTCGACCTTGCGGCCGTCGTAGGCGACGTCATAAACGTCCTGCAAGGTCAGGTCGTGGCCATTCAAAATCAAAGTGTCCATACTGCTTGTCCTTTCGTTTTTTTGAAATTCAGTGATCTTGTTCGATCAGTGTGATTGTTTCTTCGTCGGCGTTGATCTCGATTTGATCTCCGGTTTTTACTGCATTGTAAAATTCGTCCTCCACGCGGTCGACCATCGGGATCTCCATGATGATGGCCGTGGAGACGAGCACGGTGTCGGGCTCGCGCACAATAAAGCCAAGCGGCGCGGCGCCGTTGAGTTCAAGCTTGTAGAGCCCGTCCATCTGCACGACGGAGCTGCCCTTCCCGCCTGGGAAGACAAGAATTTTATCCTTAACGCTCACGCCCTCGAGCGCGTGGCCGACTTCGGTCACGACGCCGGTCTTCGGGTCGGTGTGGTAAAAGAGGATCTGGTCGGTGCAGGTGAGCACCTCGCCTCTCACCTTGCCCGCGGCGATCTGGCGGCAGGAAAATGTCTTTTTCATCAGCACACCCTCCCCTGCTTTGCCCAGCGGATGCAGGTGGCCGTGTCGCGCACGGCCATGCGGATGCCCGCCGTTTCCATGTAGTATGCGCCCTTGGGCGAATCCGTCACGCCGGGCTTTCCGGCAAGATAGCCCCAGCAGCATGCCTCGTCCACGCAGGTGTCGGCGATCAGGTCCGCGCTAAGGTCCAGAAGCCGGTCCTCGAGGCCGCTTTCTTTCGCCTCGCGCTTGATGGCGGCGGACGTCAGGATATGGATGTCGGCCTTCGCCTTCTCGCCGCCGAGCAGTCGCTCGACTTCTTCGATCTGCGTATACGTGTAGTGCGGGCAGCCAAGAATGCAGTATTCGATGCTGCCGTCCGCCGAGGGAGAGAACGCCTCAAGCGTCTGCTCCAAGTCAGGCTGTGTGATGGTGACCTCCCTTTTCGGCGCTTTGCCGCCAAAAAGGTTGAACCCGTGTGCGGCCTCCGCCGTGACATTTGGAATGTGGTAGAGGTCGTAGCTGCCCGAAACGTTCAGCTCCGCGCCGAGCGCGATGAGCGCCTCGGTGCTGATCTTCTCGGGAAGGCCAAGGAACGCCGGAATACCCTTGCCGATCTTCTTTCCGCAAAGGCCGAGGACGGCGTAGTCAAAGTCCGACTCCATCTTCGCGTCCACGCGGACGGCGATGTCGGCGAAGCGATTCTCGCTCAGAAGCATCCCGTATTCGGGCGCGTAGCCTGTCACGGCAGCGCAGAGAGCGCTGGCCGCGCTCTCGCGGTTCGTGCGCGCGCCGAGAACAGCGTTGGCATAGATCGTAGCGTTCGTCTCGGAAAAGGCGATGATCTCGCCATACGACGGGACGTTATCGGCAAGATACGGCGTGCAGCAGTAGGTCAAACGCGCACCGAGTCCGCGGTAGATACGCTCGGTCTTTCGCATGTTTTCGACGGCGGCATCAGTCAGCCGAGAACGAAAATAGTCGACGGAATAGCCGGGGTTGACAGTCGGCGCGATGGCGCAGGAAGCCCCCGCGTCCAGGAGCTTGCCCGCAAACCAGATGTCGGCCTCCTGCGCGCTGAGGGATACGTGCGCGCGTCTGACGGGAACCAGGCGCTCCGCATCAAAGCACTTGCCCACGCCGATCTGGATCTGCATCGCCATGGCCTTGCCCCTGCCGAACGCGCCGTCCAGCATTTTCTGCTGGTGATCCGTGAGTTTCATGGATCTCTCCCCTGCTTACTTCTTGCCGACGTCCAGGTTACCGGCCTCGGTGTCGTAGCCGGAGTAGAAGCCCTGGCCGGTCTTCATGCCGAGGTGGCCCGCGTCGATCATTTCCTTGAGCTTTGCGGGCGGCTTGTCGCGCTCATCGCCGCTGGCGGCGTAGTAGGAATTTTCGATGTTGTAGATGGTCTGAAGGCCGATGAGGTCCATCAGCTTGAACGGGCCGATGTTGCTGTGCCACTCGGTCATCCAACCGCGGTCGAACTCGGCGACGTCGGTGACATAGCCGTTGGCCCACAGATACAGGCACTCGCGCTTGACGGCGCGCCACACGCGATTGATGGAATAGCCCTTGATCTCGCGCTCGGTGATAACGGGCTCAAAGCCAAGGGTGTGATAGTGCGCGATAGCGGCCTTCTTCGTCTCCTCAGACGTGCTGGGGTTCCACATCATCTCCAGATAGCTGTTGCGGATGGGGTCGTCGTGGTCGACAGAGAAGGTCATGGCCTTGCGCTCGTCGCTCACATCTTTATAGATATCGCTCATCAGGAGCGAGGAGGTGTTCGAGTTCAGATAGCAGTGCTTCGGGCAGACCTCGTCGAGCTGCTTGAAGACCGCCTGCTTGACTTCGATCTTCTCCGGCACGTTCTCAACGACGAGGTCAGCGTCCTTGCAGGCCTCTTCGAGCGTTGTCGCGTAATGGATGCGGCCGCGGACGGCGTCGGCCTCGTCCTTTGTCAGATTCCCCTCTTCGATGAAGTGAGCGAGCCATTTGTCGATCTTATTCTTGCAGGTGTCGATCGACGGCTGCGTGCGGCTATAACCGGTCACGTTCTTGCCGTAGAGCGCGTTGCGGAAAGCGATCATCGACCCCTGCGTGCCAATGCCGACGATGGTGACGTTTTTGATGTGATCTACTTCAGACATATTGCACCTCTTAAATTGCGGAGGGATGTGTCTCTGCGCCTCCGTTGTGATGATGGCAGTATAACACGCCATCGTTGAATTTGCGTTTATCATTCAACGCTATCAATAAAAATTTTTTAAGGAGCCGCTTTCGGCCCGCTTTTAAGGGAATGACCTGCCCTATCGCCCGCCAGATCAGCGAACGATAGAGCAAGAGAAGGCAAACCCGGAAAGTTCTGCCTTCTCTTGGAGCATTTGAATTACTTCTTCTGAGCGGGAGTCTTACCGAAGGTGAAGACCTGATACAGATAGCGCAGGAAGATTGCGGTGGTGGAGATACCGGCAACCAGCGGGGCGACCCAACCGATGATCCAGTCGATACGGTTGATGATGCCGAAGCTGTAGAACGCGGCCAGCGCCACATAGACAAGGCACAGAGCGCCATCGATGCCGAGCCACTCGACTTTGATCTCCTTCTTGTACTCTTTCTCGCTGACGGGGCCGGAGGAGGTCATGATCATGCCCTTCTCAATGTTCACACCGTCGGGCTTGGCAAAGCCGGTGTTGAGAACCTTACCGAACTGGTTGCCAATGAGGAACGCTACGAAAGAAATAGGCAGAGACACGAGCATCGGATCGACGTTACCGCCGAGGGCTTCAATGCTGAGGGGGTTAAAGTCAAACCAAAGCCAAGAGAGGATACCAACGATCATGGAGCAGAGGCCGGACATGTTGGTCTTCTTGCCATCGTACATGATGGCAGCCATCATGGGAATGAACAGCGCAGACATGGAGAGACTCGTGACAAGGATCATCGCATCATAGACCAGCTTGAACTTGAACGCAACGCTCAGGCCGATCACACCGAACACCACGCAGGCAATACGGGAAATGAAGATGGACTGCTTGTCGGTAAGGGGCTTTTTGCGCAGGACGCCGATGATATCGTTGGACACGATCTCGCCGCCGACCAGATAGTAGGTATCCATCGTGGAGATGATGGCGCCGAGCATCGCGAAGACGAACAGGCCGCGGCCAACGGGAGGCAGACCGCTGAGAACGAGCTGCATGTAAGCAACCTCGGGCTGGACGGTCAGCGCGGGATCCATCGCGCGGATGACGATAGCGGTGAACATCAGGCAAACGTCCATGCTCAGCCAGATGGAGAAGCAGGTCAGCATCGCGCGCTTACCGGTCTTGGGACCGTTGGAAGCGGTGAAGCGCTGATAGAACGCGGGATCCTTATAGACGTTGATGCAGATGAGGATCAGCACGATGGCACGGCCCAGAGGGATGCCGCCGAACGGGGTCATCATCGAGGGATCAACTGTGCTGAAGATCTCGTCGAGAGCAGCGAAGCCGCCCACGCCGTAGAACGCGCTGGGGAAGACAAAAGCGACAGATACGATCATCAGGAAGAAGAAGATCATATCAGTGATGGCGACACCGAGCAGGCCGCCAACGCAGGAAAGGCCGATGGAAATGGCAATGACGATGGCCGCGGCGAGGAACTTGTTCATGTTCCACGCAGCAACGCCGACATAGCCGCAGGCGCCGATCTCAGCGATGGAGAGGCAGGTCGCCAGCAGGACGATCGCGCCGATAAAGGAAGCAATGCGGCCGTAGAAACGGTCGAGCAGCTCGGTCATCGTGGAGTTGACCTTGACGGAAATGCGGGGAGCAACCCACAGAGCCAGCGGGAAACGCACAAGGTGCGCGCCGATGGACCAGATAAAGAATGCGGAAAGGCCCATGGTGGTAACATAGCCGACCGTACCGATCGTACCGTTGCCGCCGTACCAGGATGCAGCGATCGTACCGACCGCGAGAGACCAAGGCAGAGCCTTGTTTGCGTGATAGTAGGCTTCCATATCAGTGTTCTTCTTGCTCATGAAGACGCTGATGGCGAAGATGCCGACCACGCACAGGACAATAGTAATATTGTCAATCAGTGTAAGCATTTTCTCCTCCTGTTGTTTCGCTGCGGAGTGATCTGCCGTCTCTCCGCACGGTTTTGATACGGGATACACATCTTCTGCGTCTTCCTTTCCGCAAAATCCGCTGCTTTTCCCGTGATGTCGATACTATAGCACAGTAAAGTTGGAAAAACGTTGAATCGTTTGAACGGGGTAAATTTTTTCTTTCATAATTTTCAACGCTGTTTTGACGGTTCACTATTATAATATAAACAATCAAAGTGACAACAATTTGTTTTATTTACCGCAAGGAGGTTTTTACAAAATGAGCGAAACTCTGATCTTAAACGGAAAAGACCTGACGCTGGAGGATCTTTACTCCGTCGTTTATGACCGCCGCCCCGTGCAGATCGACCCTGAGGTCATCCCCCTCGTCGACAAATCCCGCCAGGTGCTTTTTGACATGGCGGCTGACGGCAAGCCCGTCTACGGCCTGAACCACGGCGTGGGCTGGAACAAGGACCGCGAATTCAGCCAGGACTTTTTCGAGCAGTACAACCGCAACCTCATCAACAGCCACTCCCTCGGCGTTGCGCCGTTTGCCAGCGTCGAAGAAGTGCGCGCGATGATGTGCATCCGCCTCAACACCGCCCTCTGCGGCCGCACGGGTATCGCCTCGAACATTCTTAAAATGTACGAAGAGTTTTTGAATCACGGCATCCACCCCCGTGCCATGCGCCGCGGCGCCGTCATCGGTCAGGGCGAGGTCGAGTATCACGGCGAGATCATCCCCGCGATCGACGCCATGCGCGCCGAGGGCATTGAGCCCGCGATCCTCGGCCCGAAGGATGGCCTTTCCATCGTCTCCTCGAACGCGCAGGGTGAATCCATGGTGGTCCTGCTCGTCAAGGAGGTCGAAGAGCTCATCAAGCTGAGCGACGCCATCTACTGCCTGCACCTCGAAGGTCTCAACGGCGGCCTCCAGCCGCTCGGCGAGCGCGTGAACGAGGTGCGTGGCCTGCCCGGTCAGATCCATTGTGCCGCAGAGTGCCGCCGCTTCCTCGAGGGCAGCTATCTTGAGCATCCCGATTCCAAGCGCGCGCTGCAGGATCCCCTCTCCTTCCGCTGCGGCGCGGCCATCAACGGCTCTGTCTACGATTCTCTTGAGTACGTCAAGAAGATCCTCGAGCTCCAGATCAACCGCACGGACGATAACCCCTGCATCCTCTATGAGGAGGGAACCACATCCGTCAGCCCGAACTTCGAGGTAACGACCCTCTCTCTCGGCGTCGACATGCTGGCCGCGGCGCTGTGCCACATGTCCCACGCCATTACGAACCGCCTCTACAAGATCGTCGACCCGGGCTTCACGGGGCTCAACCGCTTCCTGACGCCGCACGAGGTCAAGACCATCGCGTTCTCCACGATACAGAAGACCTTCGCCGCGCTCGACGCCGAGAACCGTTGGCTCGCCAACACCACGACGCTCGATATCACTTCGTTTGCCAACGGCATCGAAGATCACGCCAGCAACCTGCCGCTCGCCGGTATGCGTTCTCTCCGCATCGTCGACAACCTGCGCTACATGCTCGGCATGGAGCTCATGCACGCCGCTCAGGCCGTCGAAATGCGCCGCGACCAGCGAGCCGACAATCTGCTCAAGCTCGGCAAGGTCACCGGCCCCCTCAAGGACGCCTACCGCAAGACCGTCCCCTACTACGATGCCGACCGCAACCTCAGCATCGATATTGAAAAGTCCTATCAGGTCATCAAGGACGGCTCGCTTCTCAAGGTCATCGAAGAGGCCGAGCGCGCGTAACATACAATCGCAAATGAAAAAGGACGCATCCGACCGGATGCGTCCTTTTTCTATGCAGTTTTTCGCGTTACAGGCGGCTCATCAGCTTGGCGAAGGTATCCGCCGTCAGGCCGCGGGCGGCCTCAGTCTTATAGAGGCGG
>OHPK01000824.1_pt1 | contig 14158 bp, 8 predicted proteins | sample 1577661 | NCBI WGS metagenome assembly OHPK01 (sample SAMEA3879556, study PRJEB24766) | human gut metagenome | biome: human-associated habitat; feature: feces | place: USA | collected 1985/1987
ATACGGATGCCTATCAGCAACTTCTGGATTTCATTCAGCAAGAACAAAGACCTGTTATCTTCTTTACATTAGGGAGTTGCAGCGCAAAAGAAAGCGATGCTTTTTGTAATCGGTTAATCCATATCTGCCGACAACTGAATTTCCGGTTGATTATCGGCTCCGGCTGGTCGGGTACAGGAAAGTCCTTAGCAAACGATAAGGATATCTTCCTATTGACACACACCATTCCGCACAGTCTGATATTTCCTCACTGTGATGCTGTCATGCATCATGGAGGAAGCGGAACAACACACAGTGTAGCCCGTGCAGGTAAACCACAAGTTGTCATGCCGCTAATCATCGACCAGCCCTATTGGGCTTATCGTGCTCAACAGTTGGGAATAGGACCGAAATGCATCAAAATCAATAAAGTTTCCGACCGGGAATTAAAAGAAAAAGTGAATGATTTGGTAACTAATCCCATGTATAAAACAAAAGCAATAGAATTAGCCAAACAAATCCGCAATGAAAAGTCTGTGGATAATTTCTGTGATTTTATAGAATCTGTGGTGATGAAAAACAAAAACATATAAATGAATACATTTATATAGAATACCAAAAGCCACAAGAACAATAAAGGTTTGCAAGTAAATTACTTTCATTGTACCTCTATCGTTCTTGTGGCTTTAGCTTTGAAATTATTATAGTTTTCTCTGAACACCGTCGTCACCAACGACGTAATAAACTCCATTGTCTATCAATACAGCCCGTCCACGCTTTTTCTTCCGATTCTCCTTATTGTCAACATTGACAGCGATGACTTTACCATTATAAAAGGTTGAAATATCCTTGAAGATAGTGTGCCCCACAAGGATATGTTTTACCATATAACGATCCAACATCATTTGTAAAGAGTCCTGTACCAACGGCTTATACTTGGGATCTTCTCTCACCAGGCCGCGATACCAGATCGGACCGTCATTGCCATACAGAAAATCAGTCAATGGAGAAAGTGCCTTACGCTCTTTTTTGCTCATGAAAAGTGCCCGGCTCATTTCCTCGTTCACAGTGGGGATATTCAAGTCCTTATCATAGAATAATTTTCCTAATCCGGCATGTACATATAAATCGGTTCCAATGATTTGCATTGTATTACGTGTTGCAAGCCAACGGCCCAATTCGGTATTTGTGCCGAATAATGAAGGATATTCCACTCCCAGTTTTTCTGCCAGCAGTTTATATTTATCTTTTGTATAGCGAAGATCGTTAGACAACACCAAAGCCTCATGGTTTCCCAAAAGGAAAGAGACATGACCTCCCGCTTTAACCGCTTCGTCTTCTAATTTATAGAACAGCCAGAAGATCTGCAGTACATCCTTGCCACGGTCGAAAATATCTCCGATAATCACCAAATGATTACTACCGAAATTCCACTGATAGTTATCATTAATCACTCCGTTTCCTTGCAACAGGCTAATCACACAATCCAGCCGCCCATGAGGATCGGACATCACAAAAACTTTTTCCGGACGGGTATATTGCCACTCCGGTCTTTTCAATGGATGGAGTTTTACATCAAATGGATACCGTCCCTCATGATCCGTCACACGGAAACTGAAATCTTTAGGTAATGTCGCATAAGTCTTGTCTGTAATCCGTCCTTTCTTATTGACATTAATAACCCGCGTACTACCGTCTGCCTGATAGAGTATATAGGGTCCGTCAACAGACAATTTCTCTTTTTTCTCTTTCTTCTTATCTCCTGAATGATAAGTTCCGGCCTGAATGCCGGAACTTATTAAAACGAGAACAAGAGTAGAAAGAAATAATCTCAAAAAACGAGTGCTCATATTCTTTTCTTTCTTGAAATTTATTTTTTAATCGTTACTAATTCTCCTTCGTCATTGATGGCTTTAATATCATCTCCTTCAATAACCACGGCACGAGTCTCTTTTTCAAAAGCCTTGGGATGATTAACACAAATATCATATACCTTTTTATTATAGGTATACTTCACACGACTATTTTCCGTATGACCGATAATAATACGTTTGACATCATATTGAGCCAGAAGTTTATCTACATCCGCTTCCTTTATCGGACTGTACTCACTGCCAGTCTTAACCATTCCACGATACCACAACGGACCGTTATAACTATCACTATAAAGGAAATCGGCAATATCCGGATATTGTTTTTTCCGTTCCTCTTTTGAAAGGTAAATGCTCTTGCTCACCAGTTCATTGATTTCGGGAATTGTCTCTTCGCGTTCCATAAACACCTTACTCAATCCTGCATGAACATAAAGGTTTTCACCTACAATCTGAATGGTGTTTTTAGAACACAGCCAGTTACCCATCACATTCGTCAGTCCCCACATTTTTCCATAGGTCATGTTCATCGCTCTTTGCGAAAGAGTGTTGTACTTGGCATACGTATATTTCAGATTATCACGCATTATCATTTCTTCGTGATCCCCCAAGATGGTTGTCACTCTGCCGCCAACAGTTTTCGCCTCAAATTCCAATTTGTATATGAGCCATAAAATAGGAAGTACGTCTGCTCCACGATCGAAAATATCACCATCAATCACCAAATGGTTACTGCCATATATCCATTCATATTTATCATTAATCACTTCCCCTGTTTTCAGAATAGCGGCAAACAAGTCGAAACGCCCGTGAAGGTCGGATACGGCAAATGTTTTAGCATACTCGGTACGGTTTTCCCATGCCGGACGTTCAAAATTCTCAATCTTATTAATGGGTACCTGAAAAAGGAGCTGATTATCATCCGAATACACATCCAGTTTCAATCCGGCCGGTAATCCGGATTCTTCACGAATGTTCAATGCATTATCTTTAGTCACTTCCAGAATTTTAAGTCTACCGTTTTCATAGAAAAGGTAAGGACCATCATTACGGAAATGAGTGATTTCAGCTATATCCGGTCCCACGGGAGTCAGATCTTCCCCGCACGAATAAAAGGCCGTGATGAACAAACCCAAAAGGAAATAGATGCTATATATCTTTTTCATAATTTCTATACGTTAATGCGTTAATTAATGCAATTCATATTCCGGATTCTGAACCATATTTTCATTGTACTCCATTTCGTGGTTAGGAACAGGAAGAACGATTTTATAATAACTCCAATCAAACTCTACTGCTTCATTGGGAACTTCGCTCAAATAATCTTCACGTATCACTTTCTTGTTATTTCTAAGTAAATCAAAGAAACGTTGTCCCTCTCCCCAGAATTCAATGCGACGCTGTTCAAGCACCAGATCCAGATTTATATCTTCATCTGCCACGGCATCCAGATCCTTACCCGTACGTGCATAAATAGGTTTCAGATACTTGCGCGTATTAGGTATATCATTCCTCTTAATCGCAGCTTCAGCCGCATTCAGATAGAGTTCCGACAGACGGAAAACCGGGATATTGGCATCTTCATACGATTTAGAACCTTGGGCCGGATATTTCAAGCAATAAGGTTTACTGCTACTTGCCGTAGACACCATCTGACTACGAACATCATCGGAATTGTCTTTCATGTAGTCTTTCCAATACTTTTCGGTAGCTATCAGATTATATTTGGTGCTAAGATAACCGATGGATGATTTTCCCGGACTATCAGTTGTCAGATTCACAATTTCGAACAACAGTTCACTATTGAACGGAGTAGCCCATATCTTGGCATATTCATCATTGGTCCACAACTTATAGCCTTGTTTTTCCGCACCTTTGATAGCTTCGGCAGCCACATCGTATGCCTCTTTGTCATTCCCCATATAGAGATAAACCCGGCTTAATAATGTCATTGCCCCCCATTTATTGATTTTACCCTCTTTCTTTACCGGACGAAGCAGCTTCACCGCATCTGTCAGGTCGTCTGTGATGGCCTTATAACATTGGGCGGTCGTATTGCGGGAAGGTTTGATATTCTTATCTTCTACCACTTTATCAATAATGGGCACAGCCAGTGATGCCCCGTTATCTTTCAGATAAGGATACCCGTAAATACGTGTCATATCGAACAGCAACAAGGCACGTATTGCCAAAGCCTCTCCTTTCAAGTCATTATAATACTCCTGCTCTGTCAGCTTCTCCAGTTTCGGAGTTGTAATTTCCCGATCGGGAACAAGCTTTATCTTTTCAATATCCCGGAATAAAATGTTCAGGTTCTTACCAATACCGTAGTACATCCCCCAGAAACCACTAGGTCCATTCGTCTTATTGTACTTGAATGTATAGAAACTGACATTGGTGCTGGAAGACTTATAAGATTTCATGTCATCTCCCCTCAAATCACCATAACAGAACATATCTGCTCCATAATAACTGGATGACTGCATACTGCTGTATGCACCGTTCAGCACAAATTCAAAATCTCTTAATTCGATCAATGAACCATCAGTTTCTATAGCTGTGGAAGATTGCAAATCCAACCAATCATTTCCGCAACTACTCAATAAGGTTGCAAAGGCACCTAAAGCTATATATTTTATCTTTTTCATACTTATTCATTTATAGATTAATGCACTTAGAATTTCACTTCCAAACCGAATGTATAAGTTCTCATCGGAGGAGTATCCCAACTAGGTGATGAACCCGATTCGGGGTCAATATAATCGTATGCCGCCCAAGTTAACAGGTTATTGCCCGATGCATACAGACGTATATTGTCTATACCCACTTTCCGGGTCCATGTCTTCGGCAGTGTAAAGCCGAAAGTCAGATTCTTCAGACGAACATAATCTCCACTGTATAAACGACGTGTGGTAGCATAATCGGTCATGGAAATTGATCTACCGACTACAAAACGTTCAATACTCGTTTCATCACCCTCTTTCTGCCAGCGTTTCCGGTAATAAATAGGAATATTCAGCGTTCCATCGCCACCGTGTTCCAGTTTGCCTGCCGCGCCGTCATAGTTCCATGCCCCAAAAGAGAAATTCACGTTAAAATTCAGATCAAACCACTTATAAGAGATGCTGTTACCCAGTCCACCGGTGATAGTAGGATCGGCACATTGCAGTATCACTTTTTCCGCACTACGCGGATCTTTAGTAGTTTCTTTGTTCAGATTTCCATTTTCATCCGTCGTATTCTTATAGAACATCGGTTCACCGTCTACCGGGTCGATGCCTGCAAATTCAATCATATAATAGGTAGAATAGGGCAAACCTACCTTATGAATAGATGTTCCGCTGGTTACTTGTTTCAAATCTCCGTCCAACTTCAGGATTTTATTGGCATTATGTCCCAGATTCAAACTAGTGCTCCAACGAAAATCTTTTGTCTCGATATTAGTTGAACGAATTTCCAATTCATATCCCTTGTTTTGTAATTTACCTATGTTGGCAAGATAACTTGAGAAACCTGTTGCAAGAGATAATGGCCGGCTGTAAAGCAGATTTTTCGTTGTACGAACGTAATATTCAAATGTAACATTCAGTCTGTTGTCGAAGAATCCCAAGTCAATACCGGAGTTGAAGTTATAGTTGGTTTCCCAAGTCAGTTCCTTGTTTTCCAGTTGCGACTGCGTGATACCCGGATTATCGTTATAATTACTAGTCAGACTGCTCAATCCCATATATCCATAATAAGAAGACGGCAGAGTTCCGTTCACACCGTAAGAAACTCTAAGTTTCAAGTCACTTAACCAGTTCTGAAGAGGTTTCATAAAACTCTCGCTACTCACTCTCCATGCACCGGACAATGACCAGAAATTTCCCCAACGATTCTCTCTTGCCAATCGCGAACTTCCGTCTGTTCTCCAACTCGCTCCCAGATAGTATTTGTTGTCATAATCATAGTTGGCACGTGTAATATAAGAGACAATACGCGTCGTACTGTTAGAACCTCCCATACTCTGATACACTACACCATTGTTGACTTCCGGTTTATCCCAGCGTGCAAAATTAGAGATAGTAGTTCCCAGTCCATCCGACTCCTTACTGTTGATTTCATAACCAGCCAAAAGGTCCAGATTATGTTTTTTCTTGATCTTTGTCTGATAAGTCAGAATATTAGACCATGTCATATTGGTAATATCATTATAATCTTTGCTGAAACGTCCGTTATCATCGTCACCGTCACTGGTACGCGGGTCTTTCCATGCACGAGACTTGTTCATCACAAAATCATAACTGAATGTAGACGCAAACTTGATTCCTTTCCAAATATCGAATGATGCATATACGGTATTGAAAGAACGGGTCGCATATTCTCTCTTAAAATTATAAGAATTTGATAACATCGGATTACGGTCATCCAATTTGATTAATGCACGGTTCCAGGTACCGTCTTCATTCCATATAGGGTCAGACGGTGTGGCTCCATTACGCGTACCGTAAATTGGAGAAGTATACGATGTCCCTTCCGAATAAGTATCCTGATTCACTTTGGAGAACTGTATCTTTGCACCGATATTCATCCATTTAGCCATCTGATAGTCTACATTCAAACGTGCAGAAATACGTTCCAGACCGGAGTTTATCGTAACACCATCCTGCTTCATATAGCCGATGGACGTATAGTATTTAATCTTTTCCTGTCCGCCGGAAGCTGAAAACTCGTAATTCTGGTGGCTACCGTTACGGAACAGATAATCATCCCAATTCACAAAACCACACCAAGGGATCGGTGCATACTGGTCAATATTCGAATCGGCATAAGCCCATGCTTCATTCTCGGTCATCCCCTGATGAAGTCCTACCTCATCATCGGTCTTACCACTATAAGTTAAAGCATAATTTCGAAGCCCCTCGTGGATCAGGTTACGACGTTCCTGTCCGCCCATCAATTCGCGGAAAGGCATGGCAAAATTAGAGAATCCCCAATCCGATTTCAATTTAAAGACCGGTTTACCTGCTTTTCCTTGTTTCGTAGTAATAATGACAACGCCATTTGCTGCACGTGAACCATAAAGTGAAGCAGCAGCGGCATCCTTGATAACAGTGATGCTTTCAATATCCGATGTATTCAAGGTAGACATTACATCCAAACCGGAATCACTACCAGATGCACCAATATTACCCGACAATACGGGAACACCATCCACTACATACAGCGGAGAATTGGAGGCATTGAACGAACCCATACCACGGATACGGATGGACGTTGACGAACCCGGTATACCCGAACCGGTATTTACGCTGACACCGGGAGCCGCCCCCTCCAACATCTGTTGGAAAGATACATTAGGCACATCTTTCACAGCATCTGTCTTTACGATACTGGCAGAACCTGCATAAGCCGATTTCTTGAAAGTACCATATCCCGTTACAATTACTTCGTCCAACAGGTTATTATCCACTTTCAGGATTATGCTCATCGGCTTGCCGGGAGTTGCAACTACCTCCTGTGACGTATAACCGATATAAGAAACCATCAGAGTCACTTTCTTGTCTGTAACTTCCAGATGGAAATTACCGTCCATATCAGTCATCATACCGTTAGTTGTACCTTTCACGATGACATTAGCTCCGATTATCGGCTCTCCACTATCTTCAATTACTTTCCCTGTAATCGTATATTTCTCACGTGCAACAGTTTCCGTCCTAACGGGTTCAGCCTTACGGATGGCAATTACTCCATCATGAACCGTATAAGTCAGTCCGCTATTTCGCAGGCATTTGTTAAGCACTTCAGAAATCAGTTCATTCTTCACATCCAGATTTTCCACTCTGACTTTCTTTGCATCATTTGTGCTGTAGATAAAGGTAAAGTCCGTTTGTTTCTGAATTTCCCAAAGAACTTCATTCAGTGTTACATTTCTGAATTTGGCTGTAACCGTGGTCTGTGCGAATACAGATGCGCGCATCAGCCCTGAAGTCGTAATACAGAGAAAAAGGAACATCATACAAAGACGTTTTCCATATTTCCCAAATCTGGCAACATTACGTAGTTTTTCCATAAAACAGGGATTAATGATTAGTGAATATTTTGATAGTTTTTCCTTCTACTGTGACAGTTACTCTACCCGTTTGCTCCAACAATTTCACCAATGGGGTAATCTCATTATAGCGGTTAACATAGCAACCGAAGCGTAACTCTTTCGTCGCCTCATTCTCATAGACTACATCCATATCATACCATCTGGCAAGAGTTTTCATGATGTCGTCCAATCGCTGGTCCTTGAAATTGATCTTTCCATGTATCCATGAAGTATAAAATGCAGTATCTACATTGCGTACATTGATCTGGTTGCTGCCCGGAGTAATACAAGCCTGTTCCGATGGTTTCAGAATCCGGTTGCTTCCATTTTCAGTCTGTACTTTTACCGAACCGCTGACAAGTGTAGTTTGATATTCTTCGTTTGCGTAAGCTGATATATTAAAAGTAGTTCCTAATACTTCTATTTTCATCCCTTTGGTTTGTACAATAAAAGGCTGTCCGGTTTTGCTTACTTCGAAATAGGCCTCTCCCTCCAATTCTACCAGACGGCAATCCTGTGCAAACTGAACAGGGAAACGGATGGAACTCATAGAATTCAACTGTACTTTACTTCCATCGCTCAACGTCAGCTGATATTCACCACCACGAGGAACGTTTACCTTATTATATGCAAGTTTTTCGGATGTCCGGGCGGGAGCCTGCTGATAATTCAATGCTGTAGAATCCACCTGAATGACTGTACCATCTTTTTCTTTCAATTCCACGCCGGAGGTAGACTTCAAATCAATTGCTTCTCCATTATCCAGAATAAGAACGGCTTTCTTACCACCCGGAACAATTTGTTTCGCTACTTGAGATAACGGCTGGGGTTCATTACCGCTCTTATATATTGCCACAGTAGCAATAACCACCGGAAAAATGAAAATAGCAGCATATTTACATATATTCAGTATCCGATGTCTGAACCGATGGCGTTGGATTTTTCTTTGCACTCCCTCCCATCCGTCCTCTGTATGGAAAGTTTGCCGCTTCTGCATATTCTGCTTTATGTTCTCTTCCTTGCAGATTTCCCGAAAAAGGCGTTCGTTTTCGGGCGATTCATTTCTCCACCGGGTCAGTTCTGCCTGTTCTTCTTCCTCGATTTCATCAGATAAGTATCTGGCAATGAGTCTTGCAATATAGAAATGTTGGTTTATCATAATTCACATGTTTTAATCGTTGTTTATACTAAAACAGGTGAATTGAAAATCAGGGTGTATTAAAAATGATTTTTTTTAAAAGAAACTATAAAAAGTAAAAAACCAGGTAGTAATAGTCTTTCAAATATACGCGTAATTTACGGTAGGCAATCTTTTTCTGGGAGTGTACCGTTTCACCGGAAATATTCAGTGTTTCAGCAATTTCCGGATTGCTTTTTCCCTCAAGTGCCAGTTGCATAATGCTTTTCATCTGCGGTGGCAGTTTTTCAATGGCATCCACTAATATCCGGTAACTTTCTTCTGCTATGACCTTGTCTTGGAAAAAAGAGTCTTTACTCATTTCCTGAACTTTCTGTGCATACTCGTTCATGACCTTGGTATGTTCCAGTTCATTCAAAGATTTATTGCGTACCGACGTGTAGAGGAATGATTTAATCTGATGCACATACATGAAATCATCGCGCAACTGCCACAACTTCACAAAACACTCCTGAACAATATCAGCCGCTAATGCATCATTTTCGACATACTGATTAGCAAACATACATAAAGATATGTAATATTTGTCGAATATAGAACGAAACTGCGTCTCATCAGTTAACTTAATACTAATATAGTCTGTTGTGCCAATCACGTATTCTTTATTTTGGTTACAAATATACCATTTGAAAATTATGTAACCAAACAAAAATGAAAAATCACAATCTTTGTTTCATTACAAAACCCTCAAAGAAGTCGTCCCGATAACTATTACCGATAGCAATTTCATACGATTTTATAAATATATCATTATTGTCAAATGACTCGATGTGATCGGTATTGACGATATAGGATTTATTCACCCGCAAAAAAATAGATTTTGGTAATAAATCGAATATGGCTTTCAGGCTCATGCGAGTAATGATACGCTGGTCGTTCAGTTGAAGAATGACGTAATCTTTCAATCCCTCAATAAAGAGAATATCGGAGAAATTCACCTTGAAATACCGGCGCTCTGCCTTTACAAAGAAATATTCAGCGGCAACAATCGTTTCGATAGCTTCTTTTTCTTCTTTCAATAATAGAGAATGATAGGATAACGCTTTATCCACCGCCTTTTGAAAACGTTCCGCTTCGACAGGCTTAATCAGATAGTCGATTGCATCTACTTCATAGCTATCCAACGCATATTCTGTATAGGCTGTGGTGAAAATAACCAGTGTCTTTTTGGAAATTGTACGGGCAAACTCTATTCCTGTAATCCCAGGCATCTGAATATCCAGAAAAACCAGATCGACTCCCTGTTGCTCCATAAAGTCGGAAGCAGTTGCAGCACTGTTAAAACTGCCTATCAACTGGAGGTTATCGGATTCTTCTATCAATAACTTCATGGCCTCACGTGCCAAGGGTTCATCATCTACAATGATACAATTCATAATGTTATACTTAAAATTACAGAATAGAGATTTTCATCTTCTCTTTGTTCCAACTTATAATGTTCAGGATACAGTAATCCTAACCTACGCTGGATATTGGCAAGTCCGATTCCACCGACTTTACCCTGCTGGACTGCAACAGCCGGTTTAGAATTCTCACACCGGAAATCCAGTCGGTGAGCATCCACCTTAAAAAAGACATGGACATACGAAGAATGCTCACTATCAAAACTATGTTTCACCGCATTTTCCACAAAAGGAATGAATAACAAAGGCTGAATCCAAATGGAATCCACTTCTCCCTCCTGCCTCAACGTAAACTGGAAATTGTCACGGCGTATCTTTTCCAAATTCAGATAGTCATTCAGGAAACGGATATCCGAAGCCAATGAAACTCTTTCACGCGAACTGTCGTTAATCTGATACCGTAGCAAATCTTCCAGTTTAAAAAGTACTTTGGAAGCTTCTTCCGGATTTCTCTTTATCAGGACATTGGCATTATTCAGCATATTGAAAAGAAAATGCGGGTTAATCTGATTCTTCAGAAATGTCAGTTCGGATTGCAAAGTAGTGGACTCGAGTTCGTCAATACGCAGGTTATAACGCAACCAATGGGTAAACAAGGATATGGCTGCCGAACCTGCGGTAACAAAACCGATGGTCAGTATCCCCGAAAAAGTATTAATGAAAGTAGCGAATCTGCCAGGATCTTTTCCGGGCAGAATTACTTCAAAGAGTAATCCCTGGGTGACTGAAAGGAAGACGATGACTACCAAATTCGTCAGGACAACCGCCAGGACATAGTGCCCCAAACGGTTCTTCAACAGAAAACAGGGTACTAATATATACAGGTTCATATAGATTACCGTATTAATGGAAACAAAATATGCCAGGAATCCACCAAAACGCCGCCAAAAAGAAACTGACTGCAAAGGTTCGTACCAAAAGACATTAATAGTCATCAAAAGAACTATTATTTGCAGTAACAGATGTCTACATGTCCGGTAATGAGGACTTAACAGAAAAGCTGTGACACTTTTATCTTCCATTCTTCTATGTTCTGTATTCAGGTTCATACTTCACCTCCTTTCAATTCCAACCAGATGCTTTCTGTCGTCAGGAATAGTCTGTAACGATTGCCATATAATAAGTTCAGTCTTTGGCGGATTCTTTCAAGTCCTTTATCTTCCAAAAGATTCACTTGTAGGCAAAGACAAGTGAATATAATTGTGTTCTCTTCTACTTTCAAATGGATTTTGAGAGAAACAGGGATTGATGTTCGCTGTTCGTTGATTGATTTTACAATATATTGCACAAATGGAATGAAAAGCAAGGGTGGAACCAGTGTTCTATTTACTTCTCCATCCGCAAGCAGTTCATAATTGAATTGTGCCTGAGAATTCTGTTCCAAGGTCAGGTAATTATTCAGGAAATTAATTTCACTACTAAGCAATACCTTTGTTCTGCTGCAATCATATAGCTGATAGCGAAGTAGTTGACTTAATTTCATCAGCATCTTCGAAGCTTTTTCCGGTTCGCTCAATGTCAGTTCCCCCGAATGATGCAATGTTTTGAAAAGAAGTTCGGGGCTGACTTGTTCTTTTAGCTGTTCCACTTCCGAAAGAACGTGAACCTTTTCCATTTGTGAGACACGTTGATGATCTATCATCCATTCTTTCAGGAGAACGGTCATTGTTCCTCCTATCATGCAGAGTGTGGACAACATGAAAGAAGATATATAATCCATCACTATAGGTATGGAGAAATAGGAGGCACGTTCGTAAAATTCCGGCCAGCAGGAATAAGATACATATTCCGTTGCCATTTGTATTGCCAGGGCAAGCATCATTGCTACTGAAAGTAAGGATATGTAGGTTAGATAGCGTCTTTTCAGCAAAAACTTTGGAAAGAGCCAGAAAAGATTCAGATAAATAACTCCTATATAAGTCAGTAGATATAAGAAAGTGAATGTATAAATCCATCCTCCCAATATATCCCGATAATCGAGGAATATAATAAAAACCTGATTGAATGATATGGTAGCCAACACCATAATAAGCACCAGATAACGCGCCCATCGAAGTTCCGGACTAACGAGGAATCGATATAATAAAGTAGATTTATTGTCTGTTGTTATTGTTTCAGCCATCGTGTATTTAATCAGGGAAGATGTTTTATCTCCGGGGACGAAGATAAAACATTTTTCCGGTTGGACTTCTATATCGGTTATTTAAAATTCAAGTTTATAACTCACATTTGTCAATGTTGTAGAACCGTCACTAACATCAATTTTTCCAGTTTTCACATTATATTCATGTCCATAGTGTTCTTTCGCACCGGTAAAATTAAGTCCTTTCACTGCAAACTCATGAGAGACTTTCTTCTTGTTGATGCGGTAACTCACGGTATAGTTGCCGATAAGCATGGGAGAATACTGTTTAGAAAATGCTTTCGTTTCGTCATACTGTACCTCTTTATCAGGATGATTCATCGTTGCTTCCCTGTCAATCGGAGAATACCGGTCACCTCCTTGTAAGGTCAATTTCAGATTGATGCTAAGAATATTCTGTCTGTTACGTCCCAGCATCCATTCCTTTCCAATCAGTCCGTTGATGACATAATTCCGATTAAACTTCGTATTGTACCACACACCGTCTCCGCCCCGGTAGCGGGAATCGAAAAGAGAACCGGAAATCATGTAATAGAGCCCTTTTTCCAGGAAACGTTCTAAAGTGATGTCAATACCGATGTTGCGTCCTCTTCCTTTATTAACCAATGCGTCTTCCACATAGAAATCAGAACGGTTGAGTACGGAATAAGAGCTGTCAGCCATCACAGGCACATCATGGAGAAATTGGATATAAGGTTCTATTTTCAGATTCATGCGATCGGATATTTTGTATCCAAAAGATAACATGACGTGCTGCGCTTTGGTGAAATCGAGTTCCTTGTTGACGGATTTGTCTCCTGTACTTTTCGTTTTCACAAAATAGACGTCCATTTTCTCCATGCGACTGTACATACCATAAGCCAGTGCAAAAGTTGCTTTCGGAGTAGCTTGCCATTTCAAACCAATACGGGGTTCAACAGACCATTTATTATTCAGAGTCAGAAATTGCCCGTAAATACCGGCATTGAGCGTCCAGCGTTCCGTCAATCCTACAGAAGAACTATTGTAGGCAGATATCAGACTCGTATTACCTTTTCCTTGAGATACGGTTTCCAGTGATTCGGCTTCATAAGGAGCAATGGCAAGATTCATTTGATAGAACATGGCATTATACGTAAATCCTGTCTTATTAGTAAAACGGTTACTGAATTTACGGTTAAAAGTCGAAGTTAGTATTAAGTTAGTATGTTTTGAGTTAAGATCCATGTAGGGGGTGGATTCCAAAGAGTGGTTAAACATGGTTGCTCCACCGTCCAGTTGCGAATAAGTACCGGCAATAGTGGTTTTCAGTGATGCGTCATTGTTGAAGAAATAACGGTGGCTGATACCTCCGGCAGCCATATACTGTTTGTCTTTTGATTCGCTACGGTCGCTCATATATTCCCATTTATCCGTATTCTTTTCAAAATCACTGCCGAATTTATCAATCAGGCTGGTTCCCCAGACAGAGAATGTTCCTGCTTTCTGTGTCGGGAAATTCAGTTTGAAGTT
>OHPK01000831.1_pt1 | contig 14067 bp, 10 predicted proteins | sample 1577661 | NCBI WGS metagenome assembly OHPK01 (sample SAMEA3879556, study PRJEB24766) | human gut metagenome | biome: human-associated habitat; feature: feces | place: USA | collected 1985/1987
TATGGAATGAGGTAATTTACATTGCTTCGTTTGATATTCTGGTCTTCCCTGAGCAACTGCATGAAGAACAACTGGAGGCTGCATGATGGCTTCCAAGTATTCTGTATTGATGTCAGTTTATCACAGAGAAAAACCAGAGTATTTGAAGCAAGCAATTGAGAGCATTCAAGCACAGACACTCCCGACGGATGATTTTGTGCTGGTGTGCGATGGTCCATTGAATGATGCATTGGATGGAGTGATTTCTGCAAAGCAACAGGAGATGGGTACGGTGCTGAATGTTGTTCGTCTCGCAAAGAACGGTGGACTTGGAAATGCACTGAATGAGGGTATCAAACATTGCAAAAATGAACTGGTTGCCAGAATGGACAGTGATGATATTGCGTATCCGGATCGCTGTGAGAAACAGCTTGCTGCGTTTAACGAGCATCCAGAAGTGAGTATTTGCTCCGGCATCGTGGAAGAGTTTACTACTGATCCGAATACCGTCGATGCGAAGCGTGTGCCACCGGAGACAAATGCGGAAATTGTGGAGTTTGCAAAGAAGCGTAATCCGTTTAATCACCCCTGCGTGATGTATAAAAAATCAACAGTTGAGGCAGTTGGTTCCTATCAGGACTTCTATTTGCTGGAGGACTATTACCTTTGGCTCCGGATGCTAATGGCCGGATATCAGGGGTACAACATTCAGGAGCCGTTGCTCCATATGCGGGCAGGCTCGGATATGTATAAACGGCGTGCTGGTTGGAAGTATGCCAAGACGCAGGCAAGGCTGTTTAAATTCATGAAAGAACAAGACTTTATTGGAGAATGGCAGTACATAAAGAGCTGTGTGATTCGTAGTGGGTCGGCGTTGGCTCCGAACTGGCTACGAAAGTTTATGTTTGAGAAAGTACTGAGAAAGTAAGGAAAACATGAGAATTGCAATTTTGATTCAATGCCATAAAAATCCGAAACAGATCAACCTTCTTCTGGAGAGGTTGAATCACCCGGATATTGATTGCTATCTTCATATCGATAAGAAGGCTGACTTTGCAGATAAAATTATTCATAGAGAAAATGTGTTTGTGCTTCCGGATGAACAGCGTGTTTCGGTGGAATGGGCACAGATTTCGCAGGTTACGGCAACGCTAAATCTTCTGAATACAGCTGTTGCTTGTATAAGGGGAGGCTATGATTACTATTAGTTAATCAGCGGGCAGGATTGGCCGCTTCGTTCAGCAGATGAAATTGTAAAGTTCTTTGAAAAACACAGCGGCGTGAATTTTGTTCAGTATTGGGATAGTAAAAATCACGGGAACCATAAACAAAACAATTTAGACAAACGAAATCAAATCTATTTTCCAATTAAACTTATTGGCAGAAAACCGTGGCAAAAGATCATCAAGAGGGGGTGGGTTGAATTCACCGGAGGATACAATCGGACGTGGAAAATTTTCGAGAGAAAACAGCTAGGGATAGATTTCTATTTTGGAAGTTCATGGTGGGCATTAAAGAAAGAAACAATTGATTGGATTATGCAGTACCTCACTATACATCCGGAATATTATAAATTCTATGAAAATACAACTTGTCCGGATGAATCCTTCTTTCATACATTGGTGATGTTGTCACCTTATGCTGATGAAAATACAGACTATCTTACATATTTACATTTTCAAAAAGGTGCGAACAGCCCGGATATTTTAACAGAAGATGATTTGCAGAGGGCAAAAGAAAGTAAATATCTAGTTATGAGAAAAGTTGACATGAATGTGGATGACTCGTTCTTACAGATATAAGAGAATTGTATGAAAAAAATAAAAGTGTTAATGCTTGTTCCTAATCTTTTTGTTGCAAACGGTGTGGCAAGCTTTGTGATGAATTACCTGCGTAATCTCAATCATGATGAGGTGCAGGTGGATATTGTATCTTACAAAGAGGGCGACTCTGTTTATTATGCTGAGGTAGAGGCTGCAGGTGGAAAAATGTTTTTTCTTCCGGGTATCAAAAACCTTCCTGAGCATGTTAAAGTCTGTAATAAAATTTTGTCGGATGGTCGGTATGACATCATCCATGATAATACCCTGCATATTTCTATTCCAATGATGTGGTGCGCAAAAAAGGCAGGTGTTCCGGTACGGATTTTGCACAGTCATAATTCAAAAATGGGAGAGACACCTGCTAAAGCGTTCCGAAATCGGTTTTTTCTTCCAGTGTTGCGTTCGCTGGCGACAAATTATGCGGCATGTTCACAGCTGGCAGGCCGTGCAATGTTCGAAGATCAAGAGTTTACGGTGATTCCGAATGTGATTCAAACAGAAAAATACCGCTTTGATCCAACGATGCGTAAATCTGTGCAGCAAAAGATGAATGCTACAGACAAGTTTGTAGTAGGAACGGTAGGACGATTGGCAGAGCAAAAAAATCCATTTTTTGCAATTGACGTTTTTAAATGCTTATTAAAAAATGTTCCGAATGCAGAATACTGGTGGGTTGGAAATGGACCACTTGAGGAACGGGTGAAAACTTATATAGAAGAGAAAAAGCTTACAAAATATATAAAGCTTTTGGGAAGCCGGAACGATACGGTGGAATTGTATCAGGGCATGGATGCATTTTTTCTCCCCAGCTTTTTTGAAGGACTTCCAGTAACAGGCGTTGAAGCACAGGCGATGGGATTGTCGATGGTAGTATCTGATACAGTTACGCGTGAGATGGTATATACAGATCTTGTTGATTATGTGAGTTTGAACGATACGCCGGAGGCTTGGGCAAGTCGGCTTGAAATAGCGTTACGAAAAAATGCAAAGAGGGAGCAATATGCCGATCGCCTAAAATTAAGCAACTTCTCTAATATAGGGTGCGGAAATCGGTTAGAACAAGTCTATTGTTGGTGGATAAATGGTTAATTATGGAGGAAAGTGTGCTTGCAACAGTAGAATTTCTCGGCTTAGTGGGCTATGAAGTTTTGACAGCTTATGCTATGAAAGCATTTTGGCCAATGAATCAGAAAAAGAAGATAATTTACCTCTTTTGGGCGTTGCTTCCGTTGGCGTTGATGACAATGTTCCATAGCGAAAATATTGGTAATGACACCAGAGCGTATACTGACCTATTTGAAGCTGTAAAGGAAATGACGCTGAAAATGGTCCTCTCCAATGGACGATTCGAGAAGGGGTATATGCTATTTACATATGTCCTGACAAGGTTGTTTTCAAGTCGACAATGTGTTCTGATTGCAGAAGGAGCTATTGTATATCTGTCTCTCGCTCGGTGGCTAAATAAGTGGTGTAAAGCACCGGGATTATTTGTCTGTCTGATCGTTGAGATGCTGGAAATTGATGGCTGGATGAGCATACAGCGGCAGGCACTTGCGATGGCAATATTGTTCTTTGCATATGATATGCTGATTGAAAAGAGATTGCTTCGCTTTGTTGTTCTTGTGATTCTGGCAGCGCAATTCCATGCTGTAGCATATGTTTTTTTGTTGACATGGCCGATGCTTTGGTGGTTTGAAGAGCATCGAGTGAACTCGTTGAAAAAGAAGTGGAAGTTTGAAAGACTGATGGCAGTTTGTGCTGTTGGAATTGTTCTGCTGATGTGGCCGATGATAAACTTTCTATTGAGGATATTTCCTAAATACCAATATTACGTGGCAGGTGCGTATATGGACGGACAGGCACGGCTGGCAATTGTTCTGAAAATTATTGTCTACGCACTGATGTTGATGGTTCCACGATGGATCAAAAATCAAAAATGGGAAGCAGGGCAGAGCGTAGTTGAGTTGTCGCTATATCGCATGGCACTTGTAAATATTGTAATTTTGATTGCGGCGAATCAGGCAACAATTTTAACGCGATTTTCAGGGATATTTTCTGTTTATGCTGTGGCGGAATTTTCGGAACAAGCTTCAAAGCTGAAACGTGGAAAAAATAGAAAGATCGTAACAGTTGCAGCATTGATTCTGTTTGCGCTGTATGGAGTCATTATCACAATCTATCGGACTCCAGAATGGCAGACAACATATCCGTTTGAGTGGTGTTTCTGATAAAATGTGGAGGAAGTTACGTATTGTCGAGACTCCTCTTTAGATATAACTCAACAACGATTTTGGCGGTATCGGCACTTTTATTTTGATATTAAGATTCGTTGAGACTTAGAGCTTTTCCAATTGCAAAAGAATGTTGAAATTCAGGAAAAATGAAGTTTTCTGCATCTTAGCCTGAGATTGAGCAGAGAGAAAAGAATGCGGAGGAATATGTAATTTGAAAAAAAAGTATTTGAGCCTGATGAAAGATACTTTGATCTTTTCACTCGGAAGCTTTGGATCAAAGATAATTCTTTTCTTTATGGTTCCTCTGTATACGAACTATTTAACAACAGAGGAATATGGAACAGCAGATTTAGTATTTACTGTAGCACAATTTCTTACACCAATCATGTCGGTAGTAATCCATGATGCAATTATTCGATATGGCCTGTCAAAGGACTTTAAAAGAGAGGATGTCCTTCGGGTGGGCTACTATATTATTGGAGTAGACATCCTGGTTGCTATTGCACTAGGTCCAGTTGTAGGCCTATACAAGCCCTTGACACAATGGAAATGGTATTTGAGCGTATATGCTGTGATTAGTATTGTCGACTCGATTCAATTTAACTACTTGAAGGCTTGTGGAAAAAATAGACTTTATGCGGTGTTAAGTGTCTTAAAGACTGCTTGTATGGCATCTTTGAATGTACTTCTTTTAGCAATTAAACATATTGGAGTACGAGGATACCTGTTAGCGAATATTTTGGCACTGTGTCTCACTGATTTGCTTGTGTTTATATTTGGAAAGTACGCAAGTGAGCTCAAAAGATCTGAGCATGATTCTAAGCTCTTAAAGGAGATGCTTTGGTATTCTACACCACTTATTTTAAATAACATCTCGTGGTGGGTAATACAGTCTTCTGATAAGGTTATGATCGAGTATATATTGGGGCCAGCGATGCTTGGATTATATACTGTCGCTGCAAAAATACCCGCTCTAATTAATGTTGTTATATCGATTTTTTCGCAAGCATGGGGGATATCTTCTATCACGGAATATGAAGATTCAAATGATAGTACATTTTACAGTACAGTACAAAGAATGTATTTGTTCGTTGTATGTGCTGCGTGTATTATCTATATCTCAATTATAAAGGTTTTTATGTCCTTTTATGTTGGGGTGGATTTTCGAGATGCTTGGAGATATGTCCCATTGCTTCTCGTTAGCGCAGTATTTAGTTCTATTTCATCTTTTTATGGTTCTTTATATGGGGCACTCAAAAAAACCGTTAATAACATGCTATCAACGGTATTTTCAGCAGTTGTTAATATTATAATTAATTTTATGCTGATTCCAGTAGTTGGAATATGGGGTGCTGTTATAGGAACAGTAGTAGCATATTTTTTTATTGCAATATATAGGATATTTGACGTGAGACGGTATCTGCATATTGAAATTGATTGGACTAATTATATCATCAATTGCTTTATAGTATTTATACAAGCTATATTGGTTTCGATGAATCTATATGTGTATGCTGTTTCCTTTATAGCATCGATTGCTTTTTTAATTAATAATTTCAAGTACTTTAAGAAAATTAAATTCAAAAACAGCGGATCATCCGCAAATTAACTTGTAAAGTAAATTTATTAGAGATAATACAAGGAGATTTAAACGTGAGAAAATTGACAGTTGAAGAATATAAAGCATGCGTGCTAAATGTTCTTGAAAAAATCGATTATGTTTGTCGTGAAAACGGATATACATATATGATCTGCTATGGTACACTTCTTGGCGCAGTGCGTCACAAGGGTTTTATTCCTTGGGACGATGACATCGATATTGTGATGCCAAGAGAGGATTATTATAAATTAGGAAGTTACATTATTGAGCATCCAGAGTTAGAGCTGAATTATATTGATATCAGTAATCGAAATGATACATTTTACTACTGCGCAAAAGTATGTGATTCGAAAACAATTGTAAAAGAAGGAAGATACAGGGGGTTAAAGGGTTATGGCGCTTTTGTGGATATATTTCCACTTGATTATCTTCCAGAAGAAAAGAAAGAAAGGGAAAGATACTGTCGTGAAGAATTGTTCTGGGAAAGGATTGTTCAGCATTCGGCCGAATTGACGCCCGGAAAAAGTGAAAACTACAAACAAGAGATATTGAAGAAATTGGCTTTTGTATTCTCAAGGCTGTTTAGTTCAGAGCGGATTCTTCGTAAAATGCATCAGAGGTATATCGAATTCGACAAGATTAAAACAGCTTATATTGGAATTCCATGGGATTCGCATTTTTTTAAAACCGAATGGTTTGAACATATAATAGAACTTGAGTTTGAAGGAAAACTGTTTTTTGCACCGAAAGACTACGATAAAGTTCTTAAATCCTCATATGGTGATTATATGAAGTTGCCGCCCGAAAAAGATAGGCGGTACTCACACCATTTGGAGGGGTACCGAATTGATTGATGTAGTACGACATAATCAAAAGAGCATCTTGAAGGCATTCTGTTTGCGAGAAGGATGTTTCTTGGTTTTGTGTTCACTAAACGCAATGGAGGAGTGTACATGAATAAACAAGAAAGCGATATTCTGAACGCTCTGCTACTTGAGCCGTTTATCAATCAGCGTGTTTTAGCGGAGGTTTCGGGTCATTCCTTGGGAGTAGTAAACCGTTCCCTCAAGGAACTCATTAAGGCAGGGTATCTGAACGAAGCAATTTGTCCCACAGCCAAGGCTGTGTCGGAGTACAAGAATAAGACTCCCAAACGAGCAATTATTCTGGCAGCCGGTTTTGGTATGCGGATGGTTCCCATCAATACAGAAATGCCCAAGGGCCTTTTGGAAGTCAATGGGGAGCCTTTGATTGAGCGAATCATCAAGCAACTTCACGAAGTAGGTATTCAGGAAATCTATGTTATTGTAGGTTTCATGAAGGAAAAATATGAATACCTGATGGATGAGTACGGCGTAGAACTGGTGGTCAACCCGGACTACGCTGCAAAGAACAATCTACATTCCCTCAGACTGGTAAAAGAGCATTTGGAGAATGCGTACATCGTCCCTTGCGACATCTGGTGTGACCGCAATCCGTTTCACCGCCACGAGCTGTACTCATGGTATATGGTCAGCGATCTTGTGGAAAACGAGAGCAATGTCCGTGTAAACCGCAAGATGGAGCTGGTAACTGTACCAGAAAACGTCGGCGGTAATGCGATGATCGGTATCAGCTACCTTACAAAAGAGGACTCTGATACGGTTTCTACACGCATCAAGGAACTCTGCAAAAACCCACAGTATGATGGTTCGTTTTGGGAAGAAGCACTCTATAATAAGGATCGCATGATCGTCACAGCTCGAGTTGTGCATTCGGCAGATGTTGTGGAGATCAACACCTATGAGCAGCTCCGAGAAATCGACAGCGACTCCAACCAACTAAAAACGGATGCCATCCATCTAATTTGTGAGGCATTGTCTGCGAAACCGGAGGATATCACGGATATTACCGTCCTGAAAAAAGGCATGACCAATCGTTCCTTCCTGTTTACCTGTAAGGACAAAAAGTACATTATGCGCATTCCGGGAGAGGGTACGGATCAACTCATCAATCGCCGTCAGGAAGCAGCAGTGTATCATGCCATCGCTGATAAAAACATCTGTGACGATATCGCCTATATTAACCCAGAGAACGGCTATAAGATTACAGAATTTCTGGAGGGTGCCCGGGTATGCGACTCTACCGACTATGAGGATGTCAAGAAGTGCATGAACCGTCTGCGTGGCTTCCATGCGTTGAAGCTGAAGGTGGCGCATGAATTTGATATTTTCGGGCAGATGGAGTTCTACGAAAGCTTGTGGGATGGCACTCCTTCTGTCTACAAGGATTATGAGAAAACCAAAGCGAATGTCTGGTCTTTGAAGCCTTATATTGATGCTCATGCAGGTGAGAAGATTTTGACGCATATTGACGCAGTTCCGGACAACTTCCTGTTTGTCCAGAAGGATGGAAAAGAGGAAATTCGGCTAATCGACTGGGAGTATGCAGGTATGCAGGATCCCCATGTGGATATCGCAATGTTCTGCATTTATTCGCTTTACAATAAGCGGCAGGTGGATCGCTTGATTGCGGCATATTTTACAGACGGTTGCGATGATGCGACACGGATTAAGATTTACTGCTACATCGCTGCCTGTGGACTGCTGTGGAGCAACTGGTGTGAGTATAAGCGGAATCTGGGCGTGGAATTTGGCGAGTATTCCCTGCGGCAGTATCGCTACGCAAAAGACTACTACAGAATCGTTCAGGACGAGCTGAAGAAATTAGAGGAAGGTGGAGTGCGGGAAAATGCCTAAAGTAGAAAGAGCCATTATTATGGCGGCAGGGCTGGGAAAACGGATGCACCCGGTCACGCTGACAACACCGAAGCCGCTGGTCAAAGTAAATGGCAAGCGGATGATCGATACGGTAATTGAGGGGCTGCACAAAAACGGCATTTCGGAGATATACATCGTGGTGGGCTATCTGAAAGAACAGTTCGCTCCGCTGGTGACAGAGTATCCCGGCGTTCGACTGATTGAAAACCCCTACTATGATACCTGCAACAATATCGCATCCCTGTATGTAGCAAGAGATCGCATCGAAAATGCGATCATTCTGGATGGCGATCAAATTATCTATAATCCGGATATTCTGGCTCCGGAGTTTGAGCGTTCCGGCTACAACAGCGTATGGACGGACGAGGAAACGGACGAGTGGCTGCAAACCGTGGTGGATGGCATCGTGACCTCCTGCAGTCGTACAGGCGGCAAAGGTGGATGGCAGTTATATAGCATTTCTCGCTGGACAGCCGAGGATGGAAAAAAGCTGAAGCGCCATCTGGAAATCGAGTTTGAGCAGAAACAGAATCGCCAGATTTATTGGGATGATGTAGCATTATTCTGCTATCCAGAAGAATATCAACTGGGAATCCGTCCGATGAATAAGGACGATATCATCGAGGTGGACAACTTCAGTGAACTGGTTGCTGTGGATTCCAGCTATAAAAAATATGCGGAGGAAGGATAAATGAATCCAAAGAGAGTGCGTGGGAAAATTGATTGGATGATAACATTGGTACCCTTGGCAATTGTGGTGGCTCTGTGCATCCTGTTTTTCTTGGTGCCTGAACAGTCTAACGCCGTCCTGAGCCAGATTCGGTTCTTTTTCGGAGATACCTTTGGCACCTATTATCTGGTGATTGGACTGGGTATTTTCATCCTGTCACTGTACATTGCGTGTTCGAAGTACGGGGACATTGTTCTGGGTGAACCCAACGAAAAGCCTCAGTATTCCTTCTTTGCATGGGGCTCCATGATGTTTACTTGCGGTCTTGCTGCGGATATCCTGTTTTACTCTTTTTCGGAATGGGTGCTGTATGCAACCGACCCCCATCTGGCAGAGATGGGCAGCATTCAAGACTGGGCAGGGGTATATCCCTTGTTCCATTGGCGGTAGCATTCGGCTTTATGCTGCACGTAAGAAAAAGAACCCGCCAGAAATACTCGGAAGCCTGCCGCCCGATTCTGGGCAAGCACACCGATGGCTGGGCAGGTCGCATCATTGACCTGCTGGCGGTGTTCGCTTTGCTGGCGGGTACAGCCACTACTTTCAGCGTAGCAACACCGCTGATGGCAACCATCATCGGAGAGCTGTTCCATGTTGCTGTCAGTCGCACAGTCATCAATATCATCATCCTGTTGATCACCTGCGCCGTGTATACCTACTCTTTGCTGCATGGCTTCAAGGGTATCAGCAAATTGGCCAATATTTGCATCTATCTATTCTTCGGGCTGCTTGCCTTTGTGCTGTTGTTCGGCGGCGAGACACGTTATATCATTGAAACCGGATTTGCCTCGCTTGGTAAGATGGTTCAGAATTTTATTGACTTGTCTACTTTCACCGACCCACTTCGGACATCGAACTTTCCACAGAACTGGACGATTTATTATTGGGCCTACTGGATGGTGTGGTGTGTGGCTGCACCGTTCTTTATCGGTAGCATTTCCCGTGGCAGGACGGTACGGCAGACGATTCTCGGCGGTTATGTGTTCGGTGTTGGATCTACGCTGACCAGCTTCATTGTGCTGGGCAACTACTCTATGGGACTACAGATGACCGGCAAGGCGGATTTTATCGCCAAGTATCTGGAAAAAGGCGATATGTACGGCATGATCGTGGATATGATTAAAACCATGCCGGGTGCACCGGTCGTTATGGTGGCTGTTCTGGTTACGATGATCGCCTTCTACGCGACGTCTTTTGATTCCATCGCACTGACAGCCTCTTGTTATAGCTACCACGCCCTCGAGGACGATGAACAGCCCAATAAGGGCATCCAGTTGATGTGGTGCATCCTGCTGATTTTGCTGCCCATTGCATTGTTGTTTGCGGAAAGTTCTATGAACAACCTGCAATCGGTAAGCATCGTGGCGGCATTCCCGATTGGTGTTGTTATAGTAATGATTACAGTTAGCTTTTTGAAGGACGCAAAGAACTATATGGCCGAATCTACGCAGTAAGTGGTAGGTAACACAGCAATATGCCTAAGCTGTGAAGAATATAGTTGATTGAACAATGAGATAGTGCCTATACTGTAGAGCAAATCAAAGCTGTTGTTGCGCCGATGCTGGCGGGATAAGCATTATGTTACTGGATGAAGAGCGTGGCTATCTTTTTCCACAGATTACATAGACTTGGAGGTATAATCCTACAACTGGAGCTAAAGGAAGTAAGACCGACTTCAATGCATACTGACAAAGCAACAGGAAGAAGGGTACTGCCAAGACAGTCGCTAGATCAAGGAGCTGAAGAATCTGCTGGCCAAAGGCTTGAGTGCAGATGAAATCCTCGCAAAACTGAAATATCCATATCTGGGCGGAACTGCTCAAAAAATAGTGTAACCTACTATGGAAAACTGTTCCATATCGAATGATATTTCTGACCTCTCCCCGTACCCACCTTCAAACTCACTCCGGCGAAATTTCAATGGGCGCAGCATCCGGAAACGGGGCAGGGAAGCCACCCGAGATCATTCTTCCTGTTGCAGCAAACCGTGCAGTTTCCATCTATCCGAAATTATGGATCCTGAACTCTCGTTTATCATGGCTAATGAAAAAAAGTCCCGATTATAGTTCCGCAAAAAAGTGCGACAAAATGCGACAACTCGAAAATGCATGAGGGGCTGCTACAGGGCGGAGTAACGCAAAAAATGCCGTAAAATCGTGTGTTTCGTAACAGCTCGGAGCACAAAAGTCCATCAAAGTAAGCTTTTTAATCAGAGGGCCAGGGATTCGAGTTCCCTCAGACAATCAGGCCCCGGGTGGTGGCTTTGAACGACAACACGGTTTGCGGAGCAAAGTGATTGACCATCTGATAGAGATTTTCAAGCATTGAAAATCATGGTGATAAAGTGGATTTTTGTTACAAATCAATAAAAATGTTGAGGAAAAAATCCTTCTGTGGTAAAATAATTAAAAAGATGCTGCGAAATCGCGGAGGGAGGATCTGTGCTGTATGCACCAGCTCCATAAACGCCTTACAGGTGCAGCCAACAGTTCCATAGAAATCATCATTGCTTGGAGTTTTGCAGATGCGTAAGAGACTGTTTGTTAGAAACTGGATCCGAAGGCTTTTAAGGTATCTTTGTATTCCGGTTGGGTTCTTCCTGGTCGTGTTTCCTCTGTATAGCCTGATGATCCGCCAGACGATCCAGGCGCAGTCCTCCAGCGCGATGGAAATGCTGGCAATCGGCACCACCCAGTTGGAGCGATGCCTGAGCAACATCCGCAGTACAACGAACAAATTGTTCAGCGAAACGGAGTATACTCTGCTTGTCAGCAGTTATGATAACAGTATTCTGGGAGATTATCAGACACTGACGAGAGCCAGCAAATCGTTACAGGATAAGACCTACGATTCCTCTGTGATCACATACAGCTATATTACATTTGAGCGGAATGGCATCATATTGGATGACCGGAGCGCGTATGAAAGCCATAGCAATTTTTACCCGGGAGCACTTGAGTATGAGGATGTGTCTCAGGATGAATGGGATGCACAGAATCAGATCGATGTAACGACGATAAAGCCCGCCCATGTTGTCAAACTGATGCATTCCAGCTATGGCAATTCGTATGTCACAGTATATCAGCCCTATGTGAACACGGCGGGCCGCCTTTGCGGCGCAATGACGGTGCTGATCAAGGAAAAAGATGTCGTTTCGATGTTTCTTTCGCAGCAGCAATGGCGCAAGGAAGGCCTTTTTTGCCTGATTTCCGATGACGGAACGATCCTGGCGGGAAATAACTATGACGGAACGACACTTTCCCTGGCGAGTGATGATACGGGTTGGGAGACCTATCAGGGAAAACGCTATCTGATGGCAACGCGATATGTGGCATCTCTGAATGCAACGGCGGTCATTGGAATGCCGCCGTCGCTCTATGAAGCGGGTCTGTTGGCGGTACAGCGTGCAATTTGTCTGTATCTGATCGTGGGCGTTCTGGGCTGTGTATTGATCAGCGTCTGCATGACACTGGAGGACATGAACAGCCTGCGTCCGATGCTGGATACGCTGGACGAGTCGGATCTGGCATCGCGGAAAGTGCTGAATGAGATCTTTCTCCGAAATGTGAACAGTCAGCATAAACTGGCACAGGAACTGGAGCATTCACGCAGCGAGCTGGAACATGGCAAAATGGAAATTTTGCTGCGTACAGGATCTGTAAGTCAGGAAACCCTTCAGCAGCTGACGGATGCGGTGCAGCTGAAAGCCTATAACTTCCTGCTGCTGATCCCACCTCTTCAGGAAAACGCCGAGTGCTCACTGAAAGAAGAGCTGCGTACTGTGGTGGTGTCAGAGCAGATCCGTCAAATTTACGGGCAGAGATTTTATGTACAGGCAACGGCAGATGACCTGATCCTGGTGATCCTGACGCAGGAAACGGATGAAGCAGAGGAACTGCGGGAGATGTGTTTCCGCACAGAGCGGCTGTATGATGCGCTGCATTTGACGACCCCCCTGATATTGAGCGATCCTTTTGAGAAAATGGAGCAGTTGTCAGATATTTACTGGAAGGCCCGCAACGTAGCGGCCTATGCAGATCCGACACAGAAGATCTGCTATTTGGGGAACAGCAGTGCGCAGCGCGGTACCACGGTCAATGCAACCAATGCAGCGCGGCTTCGGGAGTATCTGCTTTCCGGATGTACGGAAGAGGCGGTTTCGCTTCTGAGTGAACTGTTCTCGGTGGATAATCTGGACCCGGAAAACTTTAAGCAGGATTTTTACACGGCAGGCGGCATTCTGCTGAACACGGCAGAAAGGGTACGCTGTCCGGATATCGCCTATCTGTGCAGTTATGACTCAAAACTGACTGCCCGCCAGATGCTGAGCCGGCTGCAGGACTGCTGTGTGGAGATCTGCAGCCATGTGCAATTCTTGAAGCATAGCCACAATGATGCGCTTCAAAAGAATATTCTGGACTGGCTGGCACAGAATTTCCAGAATCCGGAGATCAATGCGGCGATGACGGCAGAGCAGTTCAAGATCTCGAAAAAGTATCTTTCGCAATTCCTGAAGGAGCAAACCGGAAAGAGCTATACAGAGTATGTGGAAGAATTGCGTCTGGATCATGCGATGCAGCTGCTGAGAACGACAGATCTGAATATTACGGATATTGCAGAACAGTGCGGCTTCTCCACAGCGAATACATTCTATAAGGCATTCCGGCGGAAGTATCAGCTCTCGCCTTCTGCAGTTCGCAAAGGAGACAACTGATTTCAGCGCAGAAAAAACGAACGATGTCATCCGATTCGGACAGACATCGTTCGTTTCTTTTTACAGGTGGATTCAGGGATGGATGCTTATGGTAACAGTGCAGGGAGCATCCAATGCAAAGGTCAGCTCAAGCAGCCCATCATGGCGTGTGGTCACGGTGCAGGGAACAGAGGCTGTAACAGCCTTGGAGCCCGGCTGCAGAACAACCAGAACCGTGCTGCGGCCCGT